>BNJU01004741.1_pt1 | contig 275776 bp, 308 predicted proteins | sample 8539281 | NCBI WGS metagenome assembly BNJU01 (sample SAMD00202456, study PRJDB9452) | human saliva metagenome | isolation source: human saliva | place: Japan
GAATCAGCCAACGGTCATGGCTGGCAGGATCAAGGTGCATGCCAGGCGCGCAGCGCATCTCAGCTACATGCATAGTTTCCAAGTCGAGATAGTTTGTGGGCTCATCCATGATCAAAACAGCTGGGCTATTAGCAAGCGCAACAGCTAGCTGCGCGCGCCTTTGATTGCCCGCCGAAAGCTGCCAGATTGGGGTTGACCACATAGAAGGGTGCAAAATTCCCTTACCGCGCTCACCAATACCCTCACGCCAAGACAGCGGCCCAAACCCCGCATCGCTCTCAAGCGGTAAACGCTGCGGGATGAAACTAACCGGTTCGGTGCGAGAAATAACGCCGCTAGCTTGCGCACCTACAGCAGGCGCCGCCGTCGTAATCCAATTAAGCAAAGTAGATTTACCCGACCCATTAGGGCCAGTGACAAGCAAATGCTCGCCAGCAGACAAATCAAAACTAACCGGGCTCAGCCTGCCACAAACACTCGCCTGCCTAGCACACACCGCTAAAGCACCGCCAACGCGCCCCTCAAAGCAAGGAAAATCAAGCTGATAGAAACGCGGCTTACGAACCTCCTGCTGGGCAAGCCGGCTAAGGCGCACGTCGTCATTGCGGGTACGTTTAACAGAAGTAGCCGCAGCCCTATCGGCAAAAAACTTCTTAGCCATGCCAGAAGCAGTTTTTAAACGTACCCCACCCTTAGCGATATGCATACTTTCCTGCCGATGCTCGCGCAACCCACGCTTTTGGGCCTGCTGATCAGCATAGATGCGGGAGCGTTTAGCTTGGGCAGTAGTTTTTGCTTCAAGGTAGGCGCTGTAATTACCCGCATTACGCACCAGGCCTACCAGCTCACCTTTGCCCTCGGCCCTAGCCAGCTGCTGCCACACACTTATATCCAGGTCATAAATGACAGTGGCGCTCTCTTCAATAAAAGCTCGGTCATGGCTGGTGGCAAGCACCGGGCCAGGCCAATTTTTAAGAGTATGCACCAAAAAAACCAGTGGCCTGCTCATCAAGGTGATTCGTGGGCTCATCCAAAATCAACACTTCAGGGCCAACAGCAACAAAGCTGCCAGCCGTACGCGCGAGCGCTGCCCAGGAGACAAGGTAGCTAACTGCCGGTTAAAACCCTGACTCTTTAAGATCACTCAACCCAAGGCCGCTAAGAGTCTCACCAATACGCGCCTGCAGAGACCACACGTCACGGGCACTCATCTGCGCCAGCAGCTCGTCATATTCGCCTTCACAGCCAGTCTCGCCACTAGCAAGCGCCGCTGTGACCTGCTCAAAACGCGCCGCCAAAGACTTTATTGGCGCCAGGGCCACATCAATAAACTGTCTCACCGTTCCCTCAAAACCTTCATCAGGGATGGTTTGTGGAAAGGGCCAGAAACCAGCTGCCCGCTATCAGGGGCAAGCTGGCCGGTTAGTAGCTTTAACAAAGTAGTTTTTGCTGCCACCATTTGGGCCCACCAAAAAGCTCTGCTCGCCGGCGCCAACCCTGCAGACTTACGCGGTCAAGTACCAGGTGAGAGCCGTAAGAAAAAGAAACGTCAGTAATAATGATTGAGGGCATAGTGATCTTCCAGACGCGAAAAAACTTCTGACACGTCTCAGCAAAGCTGAGTGAAGATCACTTGATCATGGCGCCGAAAACCCCTTAAAAACATGTTCCCTCAGGCAAAACCAGTATAGCTGGCGCGGCGCCTGAGGGAACAGGGTGTTTAGGTTGGCTAGTGTGGTGATGGTGGCCCTCGTTAGTGCACAGACGATACAGGGCCTCGCCGTCGTCGGAACGGACCGTATCTACCAAATCCTCCTCAGCCAAAGACTGCAAATTCCGGTAGACCGTAGCCAAACCAACCTTAGTGCCCTCCTCCTCAAGCTCGGCGTGAATCTGCTGGGCAGAAAGAAACACCTGGCTGTCGAAACAAGGGCGGTTGGATTCGCAGTGGGGACACCGCTGTGTGTGATGATAGTGGCTGTCTTGGCGGAGATCCCGCCGCGTGCATTCGGGGAGACCGTGAGGGGGTGTCGTGTTGGATCGGAGTATTTCCTCGACTATTACGGTGGGTGGCGCGACGAATGCTGGGACGTTTGAGGCAGCGGAGCTGATGGTTGCCGGTATGAATGCCCGCGAGGCGAGCGGCGTGTTGTTCGAGCAGAATCTGGTGGTTGCGGATTCAGAATCGACAAGGAGGCACTTGGCGACTGCGACGACGAAGCATCTGTCGTTCCTTGAGGATGATGCTCTTCGTTTCGTTGCGAATCGCGAGTATGGTTGGGAGCTTGTCATGTGGCTGGCTCTCGTCACCGAGTCCTACGTGTTCGCGGCCTGTGCGCGCGAGGTTGCGTGGCTGCGGCTGGTCGTGGATGAGGCTGCACTGACCTCGTCGGATATCGGCGCTGCCACGACGGATGTCAAGAAGGGAATCGCGACTGACCTGAAGTGGGCCCGTGGGGAAATCAAGAAGAACAACGTGTGGTGGTCCTGACAGTGCCCTCCACCCCGTGGGACACTGGAGAGGCACCCGGTCTGGCAACGAAAGGACACAACGTGAAGCTGACGCACATCGCCATCACGAACTGGCGCAACTTCGCCCATATCGAGTTCGACCTGTCCTCGCGCCTCTTCGTCGTCGGCCCCAACTCCTCAGGAAAGACCAACCTTCTCGGCGCACTGCGATTCCTGGGTGATATTGGGCGCCGTGGGCTTGTGGCCGCTTCGGGAGGATCTGGGTGGCCCAGACCGATACTTTCGTTCTGGCGCGGATTCTGCCGCTTTCGTCGCGACATTTAACGACACCCAGAACCCGGCGGAATTCGCTTTGTTTCTTCGGCTGATGTCGGCGGGTCCCAAGTCGACGAAACGCGGCAGTGATGCCGATCAAACGTTCGCGTTTCCGATGACGGATCCACTCACTGGTGAGCCCAACGACAGGTATCTGGACGTTCATCAAACAATCACGGCAGGGGGCAAGAAGCCTGCAGACGAAGGCGAGTCCTTCCCGGTTGAAGATGAGGAAGCGCAGCGAACAAGAGTTCGTCAAACCCTCGCGGGCATCCGATACATCCATCCGAATCCCAAGAAGATGCTTGAGCGTTCAGATCGCTACGACCCCGACCACGGGACGGGCTTCTTCCAGCACGTGGGGCGCTTCTCGGATCAGCAGCTGGATGCCGTGGTCGATCGTATTCGCCCGATCATGGCCTCGGTGGTTCCGAAAATCCCGAACCTGTCTTACCAGCGCATGGGGCTCGGCACGGAGGTAGTGTTCTACAGCGATACTCCCGTGCGCGGAGCGAGCGGCGTCTACTCGCACGAGCAGTTCTCCGAGGGAACGCTGCGCCTGCTTGGCATGCTTTTTAACCTGGCGACGCTACCGCGCGACACGAGCGTCGTCCTCATCGAAGAACCCGAGACCTTCCTGCAGGCCTCCGTCGTCCGTTCGCTCCCCTCGCTGCTGGCAGAGGTCGCCATGAACCGCGACGTGCAGATGATCATCAGCACCCACTCGCCGGAACTCATCGACTCCGAGCTGGTGCTCCCCAGCCAGGTCCTGATGTTGCGCTCGGAGAACGGGGAGACGACGGGTGAGCTGCTGTCGGAGTCGAACGACCCGCGCATCAAAGCCGTGGTTAGCGCTGGCCTGCCCAAGTCGCAGGGCATCGACGCTGTCAATGGTCGCACGATTCCCCTGGGAACCTGGTAAGCGATGGAGGGCTACGTCTACGCCCAGGTCATCGTCGAGGGACCGACAGACATACCGGTTGTCACCGCCCTCATGCGGGCGGCGGGGTGGAACGATAACCAGTTCAAAGTCACGAGCGCCAACGGTAAGGGTGTGATTGACAGGGATATCAAGAAGTACTGGGAGGCCGCTCGCGTTCTCCCATACGTCATCTTTCGTGACCTCGATCAGGACGCTGACGGATGCCCCGTGACACTTCGTGCAGAACTCGTCGAACACACTCCGGGTGAGTCACCGGATCTGCTCATCCGGATCGTCGACCAGTGTATCGAGTCGTGGATTCTGGCGGATCGGCAGGGCGTCGCAGAGTTCTGCGGCAGATCGGTGGCGAGTGTAAAGCCGCCCGCCTCCCACCACAAGCCCTACCTGCTCCGCATGATGAAGGACGCGAGCTGGATTTTGGTCCCACTTACGCGCTACACCTACAGCGCCTCATGACGCGCCATTGGAGCATCGAGCGTGCCGCCGTCGAAAGCGATAGCCTCAGGCGTGCACTGGAGCGCCTGACGGACCTGCATGACCGACTCGGAGGAGGCACACAAGGAGCGGAATCGATGCCTCTCGGCTGGCAGAGGAACTGAACGCCTTGCTCGAGCAGGGGCGTATCGTCACGTGGTTGGATCGCAACAGCGAATATGCGGACGACCTTGACGCCGTCCAAGAACTGCTCGACGACGCCACCCTGATCACCATCAACGCCAACCTCTTCAAGACCAAACTCCGCATCTTTGCAGAAGACACCAAATCTCGCTACGTGCCCTTCTTCAAATCCAGCGCGCGTGTTGCCGACCTCAAGAAGCACCTCGCTGGCATCGCTGATGCCGACAAACGATCTGACCGCAAGACCTTCCTCGCCGCAATGAGCGCTGTCCTGCTCAAAACCCAGCAGCGTTCCTTCTCCGTCCTCTTCGCTAAGCTTGCCACGGCCTCCTCCGTGGACGGCAATGATCCCCTCAAGGCCCTTAAATGGGGTCTTGACGCGTACTTCTGGGAAGGCGCTCACGCCATCTGGGGATACGAAGGTGAACACACCTTCGACGCCCTTATGACGTGGCTCTTCGTTATGAACGCGCGGGGGTGGGACTACCGGCACAACTCCGCGCAGCGCGAAAGGCGCCGCAAAGAGCTCTGGTTCGACGATACGAAGGCGCTGTGGGATGCCGCCCGCGCGGGGGCACGTCTGCTCACCCACCTGCGTGCGCTCCCGGGTATCGCCTTCTCGGACGCAGCCGAGGGCTTCGCCCGCTACACGGCCCCGGACGGCGGCCTGTGGACCATCGATCAGGAGTATCGCCACTACGTGCGCGCCTCTAGAGCCGTTCACGTCAACGACGTCCTCACCGACCTCGACCGACACGTCGAAAACGCGTACCGCGACGATTACCTGCGTCCCCTCTCGCGCACGTGGGATGACGCGCTGCGCGGCATGCGCACATGGGACATCACCGTTCCGCCGTCCAGTGGGCGCATCGACTCGTTCTATCGGCTGCTCCTCGCCGGCTCGCACAGGCGAACGGTCGTCATCATCTCTGACGCGCTCCGCTACGAGGCCGGTGTCGAGCTCGCCGACAAGCTGCGCTCCCTCGGACGAGGCGCTGTCTCCGTGAACCCCTGGTACACGATGGCTGCGTCCGGCTCTCACTTCACGTACATGCTCGGGCGCGTGGACCAGGATCACTATGACGCTGCGCGTGCGTGCATGGTACCCACTCAGGAGGAGCTGGATTACCCGCAGTACTTCACGTCGCACAGCGATGCTGATGAGCGGGGGAGCGGTCAACGGGGTGGCGAAGAGCTTTCCGACGGTGTTCCGAAGTCGGACGGCGTTGTCGATGCACGCGGAGACAGCAGGCCGGCCTCGCCCGTCTTTGACCGCCGAGCCCTGTTGAAAGCGCGCGCCATCCCCAGGCGCTACAAGATCGAGCCGAGCATGGGTCATTCCATGCCGGGCATCCTACTTCCGTACCTGTTCGATGCGGCTGAGATTCAAATCCGCGATCCAGCCTTTACGTGGAAGCCTCACCAGATCCGGAACGTGCACGAGATTTTGCTACGATGCGCGATCCGTACGCACGCTGACGCCCCAGCGAAAGGCTGCACGAGATCGTTCGAGTCGATCGAGAGCTGCGCGCGAGGCGATGACGTGTATCGAGACCTGTCGAGCGAGTGAGCAATATCGTGCGGGAGCGACGTTCGAACACACTCCGGGTGAGTCACCGGATCTGCTAATTCGGATCGTCGACCAGTGTATCGAGTCGTGGATCCTGGCGGATCGGCAGGGGCGTCGCAGAGTTCTGCGGCAGATCGGTGGCGAGTGTAAAAGCCGCCCGCCTCCCACCACAAGCCCTACCTGCTCCGCATGATGAAGGACGCGAAGCTCAAGGATGCTGTCGAAGAAAAAGGACGCGAGCTGGATTTTGGTCCCGCTTACGCGCTACACCTACAGCGCCTCATGACGCGCCATTGGAGTATCGAGCGTGCCGCCGTCGAAAGCGATAGCCTCAGGCGTGCACTGGAGCGCCTGACGGACCTGCATGACCGACTTGGAGGAGGCACACAAGGAGCGGAATCGATGCCTCTCGGCTGGCAGAGGAACTGAACGCCTTGCTCGAGCAGGGGCGTATCGTCACGTGGTTGGATCGCAACAGCGAATATGCGGACGACCTTGACGCCGTCCAAGAACTGCTCGACGACGCCACCCTGATCACCATCAACGCCAACCTCTTCGAGACCAAACTCCGCATCTTTGCAGAAGACACCAAATCTCGCTACGTGCCCTTCTTCAAATCCAGCGCGCGTGTTGCCGACCTCAAGAAGCACCTCGGAGCTTTGTTTGTTGGCTAGTTATTGGCCTGCTTTTGGGAGCAGTCATTGCACAGGCCGAAGAATTCGGCCACGTGCTCTACCTTGGTAAAACCATTGGCTGAGGCAATGTCATGCACCCAGTTTTCAAACAAGGAGCCGGCAATCTCCACCGCCTTGCCGCAGCTGCGGCACACCAAGTGGTGATGGTGGCCCTCGTTAGTGCACAGACGATACAGGGCCTCGCCGTCGTCGGAGCGGACCGTATCTACCAAATCCTCCTCAGCCAAAGACTGCAAATTCCGGTAGACCGTAGCCAAACCAACCTTAGTGCCCTCCTCCTCAAGCTCGGCGTGAATCTGCTGGGCAGAAAGAAACACCTGGCTGCGCTCCAACAAATCCACAATCGCGCTGCGCTGCCAAGTAGAGCGGCGCTTAACCTCAGCCACGGCTAGCCTCCACCTCAGGTAAACGTCCATCCACTAGACGCTCATCCTCCAAATCCTTGCGTTTAAAACACTCGCTTAGCGCCCCACGTCAACACAGCCGTCAACGCGTAGGTGGCCACCAGCAGGCACACAATCATGGCGCCGGGCGAGACCGCCACCGCATAGGTGATAAACAAGCCAGCCAGGCAGGCGCACACACCCAAAACCATGGCCAGATTCATGGTGCGCCCAAAAGAATGCGAAACCAGCTGGGCAATCGCCACGGGCACAATCATCACCGCGCTCACCAGCAGCACGCCCACCACCCGCATAGAAACAGACACTGTCAAGGCAGAAACTACGGCCACCAAAATGTTGAGCACACCCACCGGCAAAGCCGCAGGCGCGCGCAAACTCCTCATCGTGGCATAGCGCAAACAGAGGGCCGCGCAGGCCAATACCCACCGCCAAGATCAGCCAGCGCCAACACGGCGGTGGTGCGCACATCGTTTTCAGAAACCGTGGCGATAGAACCAAACAGGTAGCTGTTCAAATTAGTGGTGGTGCCGCCAGCAAACTTAATCAGGATCACGCCCCCGGCAATGCCGCCATAAAACAAGATCGCCAGTGCCACGTCGCCGCGTGTATGGCCAGCCTGACGGATCAGCTCAATCAGCAGCGCCCCCGCCAGGGAAGCCACAATCGCGCCAGGAACCGCCAAAGCGTCGGCGGGGCTAACTCCCAGCCAGGCGCCCACCAGCCAGCCCAGGGCCACACCGGTTAGAGAGACGTGCCCAATACCGTCACCCATCAGCGCCAGGCCACGCTGCACCAGGTATGTGCCCACCACCGGGGCGGCCAGGCCCACCAGCACGGCGGCAATCAGGGCCCGCTGCATCAGTGGGGAAGCAAGCATTTCAGTGATCATGTCGGCCTCCTCAATCAGCCTGGTTTAGATGCAGGTTAGGGGCGTGGTGGTGCACATAGGCTGGGAGCGGCCGAATGCGGGTCCAGGTGGTCACAGTCCGGCTCACAGTCTGGCTCTGGCCCGCAGCCCGGCTCTGGCTCGCGCCCCGACTCGCGCCCCTGATCGCGCCCCGACTCGCGCTCTGGCGCATGGGTGGCCAAGGGGCGGCTGGCAACCACGCGCCCATCGGCTAAAGTCACGGTGCGATCGACCAAACCAGCTAGTTCACCCATCTCATGCAGCACCGTGACCAGGGTGATGCCCTGCTCTCGCAGCTGGGCCAGGCAGTCAGCTAAGCCCTGACGGCTGGCACGGTCCACCCCCGCCAAGGGCTCATCCAAAAACAGCAGCTGCGGGCGGCGCACCAGGGCGCGAGCAATCATCACGCGCTGAGCCTGGCCACCAGAAAACACCTGCACATGGTCATTTGGCGCGTTTAGCCAGCCCCACCTGGGCTAAAGCCTCCAGGGCCTGTGCTTTAGCGCCCCCGCCCCAGCTGGCAAAAGGCCGCCCCGGGCCCAGTAGCCCCGAGCGCACCACCTCCAGGGCGGTGGCGGGCACGCCCGCTGTGGCCGAGACACGCTGGGGCACATACCCCACCTGCATCCAGGGCACTTGGCGGCGTTTAGACAGCGAAGCGCCAAAAAGCTGCACGTCGCCCACCCGGCCAGAGGGTAAAGCCCCAGGCAGGCCTTAATTAGGGTTGATTTTCCACATCCGTTAGCGCCCAATAACGCCACAGACTCCCCGCGCTCAACCGTTAGCGACACCTGATGCAAAATATGCGTGGAACCCATGACTACATCAATGGAATCCACCTTCAGGGGTGGTTGAGCGGGGGAGTTGGCGTGGGCGTGCTTAAGTGCAGCGCTCACTTGCAGTTCAAAGCCTCACGTAGGTTAGTCAGGTTGGTGGTCATGGCGCCCTCATAGTCGCCCTTTTCGGGGGCGGACTCGATGGGGCTGAGTACCGAGGTCTTAGCGCCGGTTTCCTTAGCTACGGCCTGGGCGGTCTTGGGGGAAACTAGCTCTTCAGTGAAGATGGTGGTGGTGCCGGTCTGCTTAACCACCTGCTTGACCTTGGCGATGTCTGCGGGGGAGGGCTCAGAGTCAGGGGTCAATGCCCGAGACTGAAACCTGGGTTAGTCCGTAGCGCTCAGCCAGGTAGCCAAATGCGGCGTGGCTGGTGACGAAAGTCTTGCGGGTGCACTGGCTCAGGCCCTGCTTGTAGCTGGTGTCGAGTTTGGTCAGCTTAGCCAGGGTGGTTTTGAGGTTGGCGTCGTAGTCAGCCTTGTGGGAGGGGTCAGCCTTTACTAGCGCCGCGTGCACCTGCTTGGCGGCGTCAGCCATGCGGGTGGGGTCGAGCCAGAAGTGCGGGTCAGTGCTGCCGTGGTCATGGTCGTGATCGTCGTGGGCAGCTTCGGTGGCCGACGACGACGCCGCAGCCTCGTGGTCATGATCGTCACCGTCGTGGTCGGCGTGCTTTTCCAGCTTCACCGAGCTGGCCAGGTTCACCACGGTGGGGCCAGAAACCTGCTTGACCGCATCATCTAGGGAGGACTGGAAGCCGGCTACATAAACCACCATCTTGGCGCCAGATAGCTTGGTGACGTCCTTGGGGGAGAGCTCAAAGTCGTGCGGCTCTACGTTGGCGGGAGTTACCGAGTTGGCCTCAACGTGGCTGCCACCTACCGACTGCACCAGGTAGTTAACCGGGTAGAAGGAAGTGGCCACCTTGATCTTGCCGGAGGAAGAACCCTCAGAGGTAGTGGAAGAGCCACAGGCGGCCGCTGAGAAGGTCAGCGCCAAAACTCCAGTGGCGGCTGCCAGGCGACGTAAAGCAGTACGATTAATATTCATGACAATCATTATCAGTAACAGCTTAGGGTTAGTCAATTTGTGTCCCCAATGTGGACACGGAGCGTGAGCGGCGCGGGCGGGGCGCTGCGGCCTGGGCGGGCTGCGGCGGCGCGGGCGCGAGGCTGCCCGCTCGGCCCGCCCGGCGCGGGCAAAGGCGCAGCCCGCCACCCACAGGCGCAAGCTCACAGGCCCAGGGGCGAGCGGCGTCGTCGGCAATAAGCAAAAGCCACTAAACTAGAGGGAGCGCTGCGGGTTTGTTGGCCCGGGCGCATCGTTCCCGCCAGCCAGGCGTGGACAACGAAACTAAAAGGAGAACTCGTGGCTTCAACCCCCTCGCGTCTAGATAACGTAATCAACCTAGCTAAGCGACGCGGATTCGTATTCCCCTGTGGAGAGATCTACGGCGGTACCCGCTCAGCTTGGGATTACGGCCCGCTCGGCGTGGAGCTGAAAGAAAACATCAAGCGCCAGTGGTGGCAGTACATGGTGCGCAGCCGTGCAGATGTGGTGGGGCTAGACTCCTCCGTGATCCTGCCGCGCGAGGTGTGGGTGGCCTCCGGTCACGTCAAGGCCTTCACCGACCCGCTAATCGAATGCACCTCCTGCCACAAGCGTCTGCGTGAAGACACCCTGCAGGAGGCCTACGCCGCCAAGCACGGCGTGGAAAACCCCGATGAGGTGCCGCTAAGCGACCTGGTGTGCCCCAACTGTGGCACTCGCGGCCAGTTCACTGAGCCCAAGGCTTTCTCCGGGCTACTTAAGACCTTCCTGGGCCCGGTAGATGATGAAGCCGGCCTGCACTACCTGCGTCCTGAAACCGCGCAGGGTATTTTCGTTAACTTCGCCAACGTCATGAGCGCCGCGCGTAAGAAGCCGCCGTTTGGTATTGGCCAGGTAGGTAAGTCTTTCCGTAACGAAATCACCCCCGGTAACTTCATCTTCCGCACCCGCGAATTTGAGCAGATGGAGCTGGAGTTCTTCGTGGAGCCGGGCACGGACGAAGAATGGCACCAGTACTGGATTGACTACCGCAAGGCCTGGTACGTGGGGCTGGGTATTGACCCCGAAAACCTGCGTTTCTACGAGCACCCCAAGGAGAAGCTCTCCCACTACTCCAAGCGCACCGTGGACATCGAATACCGTTTCGGTTTCCAGGGCAGCGACTGGGGCGAGCTGGAGGGTATCGCCAACCGCACCGACTTTGACCTCAAGACCCACGCTGAGCACTCCGGCAAGGACCTAAGCTACTTTGACCAGACCAAGAACGAGCGCTGGGTGCCTTACGTAATTGAGCCCTCTGCCGGTCTGACCCGCTCGCTGATGGCCTTCCTGGTGGATGCTTACACCGAGGACGAGGCCCCCAACACCAAGGGTGGGGTAGACAAGCGCGTGGTGCTCAAGCTTGACCCGCGTCTGAGCCCGGTTAAGGCCGCTGTGCTGCCGCTGTCTCGCAAGCCTGAGCTGACCGGCCCCGCCTCCGAGCTAGCTGACCAGCTGCGTCAGTTCTGGAACGTGGAGTACGACGCCGCCGGTGCGGTGGGTCGCCGCTACCGCCGCCAGGATGAGATCGGTACCCCCCTTCTGCATCACCTACGACTTTGACTCCCTGGAGGATGGCGCCGTCACCATCCGCGAGCGCGACACCATGGTTCAAGAGCGTATCGCGCTCGACCAGGTGCAGCGTTACCTAGCTGAGCGTCTTGTAGGCTGCTAAATGTCTCATGCTCACGGGCATGGCCACGCACCCGAACTAGCCCCCCAACAGGCTAAACGGGTGCGTGTGCTATTAGCGGCAATTGTTGTCCCGCTGGTGTTGGTGGCCCTGGTTGGCCTGGTGGCTATCTACCCAAGCACAAACACCAAGATGGGTTCGCGGGCGTTTTTGTCTCAGGGCTCTTCTTTGGCGCGCCTGGAGGTCACTAGTTTGGATGTGACTGGCTGCCAGGGTGTTTTTGGGGGTATGCAAAGCGGTTACGGCACTACTGGTTCCGCTGGCTCTAGCGGGGCCGACGGCGCCGGGACTGGTAGCTCTGGCTCTAACGGCTCGGGCGGCGTCGGCACTGATGGGGCCGGGACCAACGCGGGCACTAGCGGGGCCACTTCCAGCGCGGACAGTAGCCTGCTTAAAGACGCCGTGTGCGCCAAAGTCATCAAAGGCAAGGGCAAGGGCCTGGTGGTGCCCAATCCACGTGCCCACCGAGTCACGCAAGTTTGTCTCTGTGGGCGATCAGGTCAACGCCATGTACACTCCGGCTGCTATCAGCGCCGGCACGCCGTTCATTTTCATTGATTTTGAGCGCGCCCAGCCGGTGGGGATCCTAGCCCTGGTGTACCTGGTGGTTGTGGTGGCCGTAGCTGGGCGTAAGGGTGTGCTTTCCATTTCTGGGCCTGGCTGCGGCGTTGGCGGTGCTGGTGGGGGTAATGATCCCGGCCCTGTTGGCGGGCACCAACCCGGTAGTGGTGGTGTGTGTTTGTGCGCTAGCCATGCTGATTTTGGCTCTCTACCTGGCCCACGGGGTTAGTGTGCGCACCACCACCGCGCTGCTGGGGACCGTGGCTGGGCTGGTGGTGACGGTATTTTTGGCTCAGCTGAGCGCTATCTACGCCCACCTGAACGGGGCTAGTAGTGAGGATGCCATTGCGCTGACCACCTCCGTGCCGGGGATTAACATGTCGGCGCTGCTGGTGTGCGGCATGGTGCTGGCTGGTTTGGGTGTGCTTAACGACGTAACCATCACCCAGGCCTCAGCGGTGTGGGAGCTGCATGGCGCCAATCCCCACTATGGGCACCTGGAAACTAGCGCGGGTGGCGATGCGTATTGGCCGCGACCATATCGCCTCCACCGTCTACACCCTGGCTTTCGCCTACGCCGGTAGCGCCCTGCCGCTGATTATGGTGGCGGCGCTGATTGACCGCTCAGTTTGGGCCACCATTTTGAGTGGGGAAATCGCTGAGGAGGTAGTGCGTACGCTGGTTTCTTCCATCGGTTTGGTGCTGGCTATCCCGGCGACGACGCTCATCGCGGCGTTCTTGAGCGTGCGCACCGCCGACAAAGCTGGCATTGCCGACGGCGCCGGTGTGCCAACCGAAAGCTCTGGCGCTAACACTGTAAACGCCGGCAGCTCCCATCGGGGCTCCCACCGCGCTGACAATGGCGGCGCTAGCAATAGGGGTGCCGACGGCGCCGGCGCGCCTGACGCTTAGCCGCCAGAAACGTCGCTTTCTGCCAGATGCAGCTGGCGGGCTTGGGCTTCAGTTAAGTAAGGCGAGTCCAGCCAGCCATCAGGCAGATGCGGGCGTTTAGCGTGACCAGCCCGGCCCCGGGGGCGCTCAGCGGCGTCGCCAGGGGTAAGGGGCTGAAGCATCCAGGGCGGATAGGCGCTGCTCTAATTCTTCACGGGTGCTCACCCGCATCAGGGAGTTACGGGCCTCGCCGCCCACGCTGTAACCCTTCAAATACCAGCCAATGTGTTTACGCAGGTCCCGAATGGCGCGGTCGGGGCCAATCTCGTCGCTAAGCAGATCCGCGTGGCGGCGGATCACCTCAAGCACCGCCGCCAAATCAGGGTGGGTGCGTTCACTGCTGCCGTGCAAAGCATGTACCAGGTCAGCAAACAGCCAGGGGCGCCCCTGACAGCCCCGGCCCACCACGACGCCGTCGGCGCCGGTAGCAGCCAGCATGTTAACGGCGTCGTCACCAACCCAAATATCCCCATTACCCAGCACGGGCACACTAACCGCCTGCTTAAGGGTGCCAATGTAATCCCACTGGGCGCTGCCCGAATAGTGCTGCTGGGCGGTGCGCGCATGTAGGGCAATGGCGCTTACACCCGCATCCTCAGCCTCCCGGGCACTGTCTAGATAGGTGATGTGGTCATCATCAATGCCGATACGCATTTTGATGGTCACCGGCACCTCAAAGTCGCGGCTGTCGCTAGCGGCCTTGGCTGCCTGCACTGCCGCATTAACCAGGGCTTTAAACAAGTCACGCTTCCAAGGCAGAGCTGAGCCGCCACCTTTACGCGTCACCTTGGGTACGGGGCAACCAAAGTTCAAATCAATGTGGTCGGCCAGGTTTTCGCGCACCAAAATTTCTACCGCCTGGGCGGTTACATTAGGGTCAACCCCGTAAAGCTGGATTGAACGCAGGCGCTCAGTGGGGTCAGTGCGCACCATCTGCAAAGTTTTAGGGTTGCGCTCCACCAGGGCGCGGGTGGTGACCATTTCGGTAACAAACAAGCCCGCCGGGGCCAGCAGGCCGCCGTCGTAGTGGATCTGGCCGCTGGTAGCCGGGCGCAGCTGCTCAGGCAGGGCCGACTCAGCAAATTCGCGGCAAAGACGCCTAAAAGAAGCGTTAGTAACCCCCGCCATCGGCGCTAACTCCACCGGGGTGGCTAGTGTATGGGGGCCGATTTTGACCTGGTGGCTTAGTGTTTCAGAGGGGCTGCTTGGGGTGGCAGATAAATTTTGGGGCACGCTCACGCCTCAATCCTTACATACATTCTCATAGGTATGCCCACGTGGTCTTTGACTGTTACCGCCACGACTTTGGCAAACATAATGCACATATCCCCCTATAGAAAAATGTCTGACAAATTATTGTCGCAGTCTTTGTACACTTAGAGTATGTACAAGAACCTGCTCCGCTGGCGCCAAGCCATGCTTGAAGGGGCTAAGGTTCGCCTGCGCCCCGTTAAAGATTCTGACTGGGACATTTACGGCGCCTGGAATAACGACGCCGAGGTGAGCGTTGGGCAAAACGATCTGTTTATGCCTTTCAACGCAGACCAACTAGAAAACCTATTTAAAATGTGGCGGATTGAAGACCCCGCCAGCGGTTTTACCTGCACCATTGAAACCCTAGATGGCCAGGTGGTAGGCACTATCTCCATCTATGGAATTAAATCTCCCGTGCGCTGCGCTACGTTAGGAATAACTATCGCCCCTGGCCACCAAAACCGTGGCTACGGCCGCGAGGCTTTGCTAATCGCATTGCGTCTAGCTTTTGAAGAGTACAACGCACACAAGGTTGAGCTGGAAGTTTACGACTATAACCAGCGCGCCATTGGTCTATATGAATCTGTAGGTTTTGTCACTGAAGGCTGCCGCCGCGAAGTGGTTTACCACATGGGACGCTACTTTGACCGAATCCTGATGGGCATATTGGAAAGCGAATGGCGCCAACGCCAAGACATCGCTCCTGCCTGCGACGCCTAAAACCGCGCTGGCCCAGGCTGGCCCCAGGGGCTTTGGCCCAGGCCAGGCTGGCCGCGCGAAGCTGACCAGGCCGGCGCGCGAAGCTGGACCAGAGCGGACAAAACCAGCGCTGGCCCAAACCGCGCCAAAGCGGCGCCAATACCAAAACAAGTGGCCCCGGCTGTCAGCCGGGGCCACCATGTTTAGCTACTAGCTGGCCTGCGTGGGCGGCGCGTTAACCACGCGCCCGCCCAGCTCAAGCGCTTTAGCCAGCCAAAGCGGTTAGCCGGCCAAAGCGCCTGAGTTAGCCAAAGCTGCTTACTTGGCCGGGACAATGCTGACCAGCTTTGGGGGCGCGCACGATCACCTTGCGAATCTCGCTGTCACCCAGGGTGCGCTTAACACCAGGAGCCTGCAGGGCCAGGCGCTCAAGCTCAGCCGGGTCAATGTCAGGGTCAACCTCAAGCTTGTCGCGCACCTTACCGGCCACCTGAATCACGCAGGTAACCGCGTCAGCCTTAAGCAGTGCGGCGTCGGAAACAGTGGGGAAGGGTTCGCGGGCCAAAGAGTTCTCGTGACCCAGGCGCTTCCACAGCTCCTCAGCAATGTGGGGAGCCACCGGGGAAACCATCAAAACCAGGGCTTCGATAGCCTCACGCGGCACCGCCTTAATGGAGGTCAGGTGGTTGTTGAGCACAATCAGCTTGGCGATAGCAGTGTTCAGGCGCATGTTGGCGTAATCCTCAGTTACCCCATCAATAGTGCGCGCAACCAGCTTCTTAGTGGCCAAGTCAGGCTCGTCTTCGCTGATCACCAGCTCGCCGGTGACCTCATCAATGGCGTTACGCCACAAGCGCTGCAAGAAACGCTGCGAACCAACCACCGCGCGGGTCTCCCAGGGGCGGTCCATGTCCAGGGAGCCATGCTCATCTCGTAAACACGGAAGGTGTCGGCGCCGTAAGCCTCATACATGTCGTCAGGAGTGACGATGTTCTTCAGGCTCTTACCCATCTTGCCGTATTCACGCTTAACGGGCTCACCATGCCAGGTGAATTTGTCTTCTTCCTCTTCCTCAACCTCATCTGCGGGCACATACTGGTCGCGCTCGTCCTTGTAGGCGTAGGCCTGCACATAACCCTGGTTGAACAGCTTGTGGTAAGGCTCAGAGGAAGAGACAAAGCCCAGGTCAAACAGCACCTTGTGCCAAAAACGCGAGTACAGCAGGTGCAGCACCGCGTGCTCCACGCCGCCAATGTAGAGGTCGGTACCACCCGAAGTGTTACCAACCTCGGGGCGCGGACCCATCCAGTAAGCCTCGTTAGCCGGGTCAATTAGAGCCTGAGAGTTGTGCGGGTCAATGTAACGCATTTCGTACCAGCAAGAACCGGCCCACTGGGGCATGGTGTTGGTTTCACGGTAGTAGACGCGCGGGCCGTCACCCAGGTCAAGCTCAACCTCAACCCATTCGCGGGCGCGGCCCCAGCGGCGGCTCAGGTGAGGAGGAAGCATCCTCAGGGTCGTAGGTGGTGGGGGAGTAGTTGGTAACTTCAGGCAGTTCAATCGGCAGCATCGACTCAGGCAGGGCGTGCACGCCGCCTTCCTCATCCCACACGATCGGGAAGGGCTCACCCCAGTAGCGCTGGCGCGAGAACAGCCAGTCACGCAGGCGGTAGGTGATAGCGCCGCGTCCGTAACCCTTCTCTTCCAGCCAGGCGGTCATCTTGGCCTTAGCTGCGTCCTTACCCAGGCCGTCCAGGCTCACCTCAGCGTTAGCTGAGTCAACAGCGACGCCGTCGCCCACGTAAGCCTTTTCGTCCAGGTCAATGCCGCGCGGGTCCTTGGCCGGGCCGATGGTCTGGACAATGTCCAGGTTGAAGGCGCGGGCAAAGTCCCAGTCACGCTGGTCGTGGGCGGGCACGGCCATAATCGCGCCGGTACCGTAGCCCATCAGCACATAGTCGGCAATGAACAGCGGCAGCTGCTTGCCGTTAACCGGGTTGGTGGCCCACAGGCCAGTAAACACACCAGTCTTCTCACGGTCTGCATCGGTGCGGTCAGCGTCAGAAGCGCGCGCAGCCTGGGCGCGGTAGGCGGCTACAGCCTCAACCGGGGTGGCGTAGCCACCCTTCCACTCCTCGCGAGTGCCCTCAGGCCAAACCGAGGGGACCTTAAGTGCGGCGGCGTCGTCGGGAGCAGCAGGGTAAGTGCCACCCAAAAGCGGGTGCTCAGGGGCCACAACCGTGAAGGTAGCGCCAAAGAGAGTGTCAGGGCGAGTAGTGAACACGGTGATCTGACCGCCATCCACACCCTGGCCGCTAACCGCAAAATCAACCTGGGCGCCCTCAGAGCGACCAATCCAGTTGCGCTGCATAGAACGCACCTTGTCAGGCCAGTCCACAGTGTCCAGGTCATCAGCCAGACGCTCACCATAAGCGGTGATGCGCATCATCCACTGGCGCAGGTTGCGCTTGAAAACCGGGAAGTTACCGCGCTCAGAGCGACCATCAGCGGTGACCTCCTCATTGGCCAGCACCGTGCCCAAGCCCGGACACCAGTTAACCGGCACTTCAGCCACATAAGCCAGGCGGAAAGAGTCAACCACGCGGCTCTGCTCCAGCGCGCTGAGCTCATCCCAGCTGCGTGAGTCAGCAATGTCTTTAGGCAGCTCAACCTCGCCGTTAGCCAGCTTCTGACGCAGCTCGCTGACCGGGCGGGCCGCACCCAGGCCGCGACCGTCACGACGCGGCGCCTGCGGGTCAAACCAGGAGTTAAACACCTGCAAGAAAATCCACTGGGTCCAGCGCACGTAGTCAACGTCAATGGTGGCAATAGAGCGGCGCGGGTCGTGGCTCATACCCATGCGGTGCAGCTGGCGACGCATGTTGGCAATGTTGGCCTCAGTGGAAATGCGCGGGTGCTGGCCGGTCTGCACAGCGTACTGCTCAGCAGGGCAAACCAAAGGCGTCATAACCCATGGTGTAAAGCACGTTCTTGCCCTGCATACGGTTGAAGCGGGCAACCACGTCAGTGGCCAGGTAACCCAGGGGGTGACCCACGTGCAGCCCTTACCAGAGGGGTAGGGGAACATATCCAGGAGGAAGAACTTCTCGCGCTGGGAACGCTCTCCGGCTAGCGGCCCTACCGGGTTGTCAGCATAGAAGGTGCCATTTTCATCCCAGTAACGCTGCCAATCTAGCTCAATGGACTCAGCCAGAGCTGCGTTGTAACGATAAGGAGTGGGGTTGTCGGCGCTTGCAGGCATCGGTACTTCCTTTTCTGCAGATATTTAATGGCATAAGTGTAGTTCATGCCATGAGTGGTGCTGTTGCCCCATCCGCTGAATGAGTGCGGGGTTACAGAAACGCTGACTTAGCCGATTTGCTGCTAGGCACGGCGCATCTCCTGGACAATTTCCTCAGCACTCATTGCTTGGCGAGGAGCCCGCCAGATACCCACCAGATCATCAACCGTGGGTAGATCTGCGTGATCTTCTATCTCTTCAATGCGGCGCATCTGCAATGATTCTTTGCGTCCCTGTTGATTACGGGCTAGTTCCCCACGGACACATACCCGTTTTCCTACTAGTTGCTTAATCTCTTCTAGTTGACTGGTTTGGAAAATCACTCTGACCGGATGCTTTTCAGTCTCATCGATAAGACCAAACTCGCATCCGCCACGCGTGTTTATGCGATCAATCTTTCCCGTCACCGATCCAATTGAGGTTTTTACTTGGGTTCTAGGGTTGTTTTTAGGTGAAGCGTGGAAAGTAATAGTTTGGCTGCCGGCAGTAGCAGTAACATTTTCTACTCCTGGTTCAGTGGCTAAATCGCCAAGGCTTTTCAACGCCTCACGACCTTTATCTGACCAAGACTCTGGTACCTTACCAGTCTTTGCGTGAAGCTTAAGGCCAGAGACCAGTTCGGTGAATCCTTCTAGTTCTTCATCCCTGGTTTGTCCGCATGGACTTGCCGCCAACGTAAGAGAACCGATACTGACCTGTGTCATCTGCCAACGAATGCCGTTGTTTGGGGCATCTAAAAGGGCGACGAATGCGGTGAATGCTGCGGCCATAGTTGCTGGACTTATCTGGTCTGCTCGCCCTGATAGGCAGACTTTTAAGGTTGTGTCCACGGCGCTTCCCTTTCTACTTAAAGATATTTTAGTGATCCTTTGACTATGTTTCAATACTGTATTTATAGCTAGATTTAACTATTTGTTGGGGTGGTGTCGGCGTCACTCGTTTGGTTTAGGGGCTGGGGCCTGGGTGGGGCTGGAGCTGCGATCACGCCTGCGGGCTGGGTGCGGCATGGCTGTGGGCTGGGGATTTGGTCTCGACGGCGCTCGCGGCTGGGTGGCTGGGCGCAAGCGGCTGGGTGGCTGGGTGCAAGCAGGGCGAGCGGCGGCGTCGTCCGAAAAAACTAGCGTAAAAGGTAAGGCTATTCAGCATAGGGGCGGGAGTAGGCCTAGCAGGGGGCGTAAGTCGGCGTCATTATTGAAAATCTGCGGGTCAAGTAAGGCTTAACAACCTCAGATGGACCTTAGTCCCAGGTGAGTAAAGCAGCACGAGCCCTTCACAGTGGGAATTAAATGGGCTTAGATTGAGTTAACGCTTTCGTGAGGCGATGGCCCGCAGCTAGCTAGCCGCGCCCACCTCACCAGAGGCGCCAAAGACTTTTTAAGAAGAGGAGAATGAAGATGACTCAGCCCAACCCCGTAGTAGTTAAGGCCCTACAGCAGGCCCTCGTTGACCTGACCGACCTAAGCCTGCAGGCCAAGCAGGCCCACTGGAACATTGCCGGCTCCGGCTTCCGTTCCCTACACCTGCACCTAGACGAGATCGTCGACGAGGTTCGCCTAGCCGCCGACGACGTTGCCGAGCGTATGACTGCCATCCAGGCCATCCCGGACGGTCGCGCTGCCACCGTGGCCGCCGACTCCCAGGTTGAGCCCATCGACGGCGGCGTGCTGCCCACCGACAAGGCCACCGTCATGATCCAGGAGCGCCTGGAGGGTGTTGCCAACCGCATCAAGGCCACCCTGGACGAGGTCGACGAGTACGACCACCTGAGCAACGACATGCTGATCGGCATTGCCACCGGCCTGGAGAAGCACGCTTGGATGCTGCGCGTCTCCGCCGAAGAGCAGGCCTGATCACAAGCAGAGCAGGCCTGATCGCAAGCTTGGTCGCAAGCCTGATTTGGATTCTGATTTAGGCGCTCCTTAGAGAGCTCTAAAGCAGACAGCTTTAAAGCCCTGATCATCAAGCGATGGTCGGGGCTTTTCTGTGCCTAAGCGGCAGGCTGAGGGTCTGAGGTGGCTGACCGCGCCCTGGGGTGGCTCATGCCATGAGGCGGCTGACCGCCCCGGACACGGGTAAGCAGCCAGTAAGTAGTGGCAAAGGCTTTCGCAGCGAACTATAAAAGCGTTAAAGTGATGCCATGCACAAAGAAGTGAGCTCAGACTCCATTTCAGAATCATCGGCCCAGAACGCGCCTGAGCCTAGCTGTAAAACTAACTGCATTGACGACGTCGCCGGTTCTAAAGCCTCAGCAGCTTTCAGCCGCCCCGCCCAAGCACCCCTAGATTCCAGCCTTTTCACCGGCACTACCTGGCGCCTTAACGCCGGCGAGGCTAGCGCCCTAATCGCCGCCCGGGGCGCGGTGGTTTTGGACTGGAACTGCGCAGGCGTGCCGGTAATTGATGGTTACAGCGACCAAGCTGATCTAGAAAGCGGTGCGGGCTGCCGCTGCGCCGTCATGGCCCCCTGGTCAAACCGCATCCAAAACGCCCGCTACACCTGGATGGGGCAGGAATACGACCTCGGCCCCAGCCCCTGACGGTAGCCGCGAAGCCAACCACGGCCTGATGCTAAACACCGATTTTGAGCGCATCGACGACGGCCAGGACCCAGCCAGCCTAACCCTGCACACCGTTACCGGCGGCGTAGAAGGCTACCCCTGGCCAGTTGACGTGAGGGTCACCTACCGGATCCACGAAAAGGCACCTGAACATGGGTACCAGGGCTACCGCCTCGAATTGGAGATAAACGCCCGCAACCTGGCCGATGTTACTGTGCCGGTGGGCCTGGGCTGGCACCCCTACTTCCACGCCAACGCCATTACCGACCAGGGCCTGGACTCGCTTTACATGGAACTGCCGGCAAAAACTGAGGTTGTCAGCGACGACATGCTGATTCCGCTGGAGGGCTCGCAGGCTTTAAAGAGGCTGACTACGCTCACAGCCAGTGCGGACGCATCATTGTGGAGCTTAAAGGCTGGGAGGTAGACACTTCCTGGACCGATCTTTGGACTGATAAAGATGGCCTGATCCGCAGCTATGTGGTTGGCTCGCAGGGGCACTTGGTGCTCACCCAAGACACGCCCGTGGCCCACTCAGTTGTGCACGCCTTCACCGGCGACACTTTGCCCACGCGTAAGCGTCAAAGTCTTGCTTTAGAGCCGTGCTGGGCAATGACCAACGCTTTCAAGCGGATCCCGCAGGTGATGGAGCTAGAGCCAGGCCAGACCAGGAGCCTGCACACCAGCGTTGACTACGTGAGCTAGTTTTTCACTGACTAGTAACTACGGCGGGTGCCTTATGGGTGCCCGCCGTATTTCGTTTAGGGTGACGGCGGCGCAAGCTGTAAGCCGCCGTCGCTAGGGAGTGTGCGTTACCTGCGGCAGTTAGCGGCGCCGTCGTGACTAACCACTTTTTGCACAGGGGGATAAATTTTTCGCCCAAACAGGGCTATCCACACCCCGGTAGCTGGCGATTGCTAGCCAGGTTCATAGTGTGCCTATGGGCACTAGACAAAAACGGGCCATGCAAGATTTCATCCGCGTGGCCTACAGCGGCGACCATGAGCAGGTTGAGCGTCCCTACCGGGTAGCCATGGGGGCAAAAGCCGCGCTGTGGGGCGGGATAACGCTGATAACGCTGGGTTTGCTGATTGCTGCCTGGCAGCTGTTCATAGCCGGCCCAGAGTCAGGACGGGCTCAAACCGGGGCAAGAGCCGCCACCACTCGCGCTCAGAGTTTAGGGACGGGCGTAGCGGCGGCGTCGGCTCAGGCCTCTGCCAGAAGTCCCGCTCCTACTTCCAGGTCAGGAGGTGGGGTAGCGGGACCGGCCAGTTCAGGTGGGGCTACAGCTAGTGCCAGCGGGGGCAGTGCGGCTGGTGGAGACGGCGCGGCTGGCTCGGGGCAAATAGTGGTTGATGTCGACGGCGCCGTGGCTCACCCTGGCCTATACAAACTTCCACCTGGCTCGCGAGTGCAAGCCGCTCTGGCAGCGGCTGGAGGTTTAAGTCCGCAAGCAGATGCTCACCGCATAAACCGCGCCGCCAAACTCCATGACGGCCAAAAACTCTATGTGCTCTCCCAAGGTGAAAGCGCCCCGCCACTGGCTGCTTCAAATGGCCAAGGCTGTGAAGGGCAGTCTTGTACCAGCGCCGACGGCGCCGACGCTGGCAGTGACGCTGAAGGGCAAGGCCTTGTAAACATCAACACCGCCAACGCCACGCAGCTAACCCAACTACCCGGGATAGGCCCGGCCATCGCCCAAAAAATTATTGACTATCGCACCGCCAATGGGCCTTTTACCAGCGTAGATGACCTGACTAAAGTGCCCGGTATTGGCGCGGCTAAGCTAGCCCAGATCAAAAGCCATGCCCGCGTCTAAAACACTTGCTGCGTCTAAAACAGCTGCCGGGATTGGCGGCGCTGACAGCGCTAACAGTGCTAACGGCGCTGCCGGGGCTAACAGTGCTGACAAGGCGCGCGGTGCTCGCGGTGGTGGCGCTATGCCTCAAGCCGGCGACGCAAAGGAGACAGATGCTAGTTCAGTGCCCAAAGTGCGCGCTAGCAAGGCGCATGTCAGTGAGCGCGAACGCGAACTGCAATTACTACGCCAACCTAAAGCACCCCAGCCCTGGGACCTGCGCTTATGCCCGGCCATGGCACTGTGTTGGGGCTGCGCCTGGGCGTTAGTGCAAGTAGATGCGCGCTCAAAACAAGCCTGGAAATTTTGGCTGCTGCTAGCCGTTATCTGCGCCCTGGCTGGGCTGGTGTGCGTAAGCCGTCGCCCGCGTCAGCCCACCCACCGCTTAGACAAGCGAGCCGGCGCCGGGCAAACCCATAGCCACCTCTGGTTTAGTGTTGGTGCCTGTTTGCTAAGCGTATGCGCGCTGAGTCTAAGTGGCGCAGCCCAGGTTTATAACCGCTCACGTGACCCCATACTCGATTACATTGATGCAGCTCAGAGCCCTAGCCAAAGCCAGGGCCAAAAGCAGGCCAGGGCGCCGTCGTCGTCGCAAAGCCAAAGAGTCAGCGCCAATGAGACAGTCGCCGGGGCGGTAGGCGCTGCTGAGACGACAACCAACGCCGCTAAGGCAGACGGCGCCGGGGCGGTGAACCTAACCGCGCAGGTGCGTAGCGTCCCCAAACCGCTTACGCGCCCGGGGCGCTACCTGGTGACCCTCAAAGTTATGCGCGTAAACGCGCGTCCTAGCCGGGCGCTAATCACCCTGTTTGCCTCTTCGGCCTGGTCGGGGGTTAAACCAGGGGAAATGGTGAGTTTTCAAGCCAACTTGCGCGGGGCAAAAGCAGGTGGGCGAGCCTTGGCTATCGCTAGCCACAACCGCCTGCCCCACACTTTAAAACCACCGGGCGGTATATATCGGCTGGTCAACGCGGCTCGGCGGCAACTAGCTGGGGCTGCGCGCAACGCTAATCACGCCCATCCACCTCCGGTGCCAGGAGCCTTGGCGCGCTGGGGGAGTCAAACGGCTGAGGAGAGCGAGGCAGATGAGGGGAGTGCGGCGGCTGAGCCGGGTCAACTGCCCCTGGGCGCTGATGCGCCAGAGCTGGTCATCGGCGTGGTGCTCGGTGACGACACTGGCCTGGAAGCCGCCACCACCAAAAACATGCGCGCCTCTAACCTCACCCACCTAACTGCGGTTTCAGGCGAACACGTGGCGCTAGTTTTAGCGGCTACGCTCACCCTATGCGGGCCACTACCAGTGCGCCTAAAAACCCTGATCGGGTTATTTACCCTGGTGGGACTAGTTTTACTGGTTCAACCCAGCGGCTCAGTGCTACGCGCAGCCGCCATGGGCTCAGTGCAGCTAGTGGGGTTAAGCGCGGGCCGGCAAGCCTCAGCCCTACCAGCTTGGGCCGCCGGCGCCATCGTGCTGCTGCTAATTGACCCCTGGCAGGCCTGCGACTGGGGATTTGCCCTATCCATTGCGGCCACCGGCGGCCTGATCATGCTGGCGCCAGGCCTAGAGCGTCAACTAGGGCGGCTAATGCCAACCTTCTTTGCGCAGCTAGCTGCAATTCCCCTGGCTGCGCAGCTTGCCTGCGGCCCGCTGCTGATCGCTTTAAACCCGCATATCAGCATGTGGGGCGTGGTGGCTAATATGTTGGCGGCTCCCGTGGTGGCGGTGGTGACCTACACCGGATTGGCGGCCACGGCCCTGGCCACGGCGCTGCCATCCTTGGCGCAGCTGCTGGTGCTACCTGCGCTGTGGGGGTGTGCCTGGCTGGAGTGTATTGCCCACTTTTTTGCGCACCTGCCCGGTGCCCAAGTGAACTGGCCGGGTAAAGCCAGTGGTGTTTGCTCCCTGGCGGCTTTAAACGCGGGCATCTGGCTGCTGTTGGTTCGTATGCGACGTTAGTGGCAACCTTGGATCATGGCCGCCTCACGCTCAGCCCCACGTTCACGCTCTAGTGCCACCACGCGCTCACGCTCAGCCAATGCGCTAGGTAGCACTACCTGGGATCGGGTGGATTTAGCCCCCGTAGTGTTACTGCGGGGGAGTGAGTCTGTCCTGGTGCAGCGTGCCCAAGACCGGCTGCTAGCCCAGGCACGTGCCAAAGACCCAAATGTCGAGGTCAGCCGCCTAGAAGCAGCCGGATACGACAAGGGCCAGCTAGCCGGGCTGGTTTCGCCCTCACTATTTGGCGAGCCGCGCTTGATCATCATTAACGATCTTGAACATGCCACCGACGCCCTGATTGAGGATCTGCTTAACTACCTGCAAGCCCCAGAAGAGGACGTCAACCTGGTGCTGCGCCACGCTAGCGGTAATCGCGGCAAAAAACTGCTGGACGCTATTGCTAAGGCAGGTATGCCGGTGGTTGAATGCGCGCAAATAAAATCAGCCCGTGACAAGAGTTCTTTAGTGATCGGTGACGTGCGCCGAGCCAAGCGACAAATCGACCCTGACGCCGTCGAAGCCCTAGTTGAGGCGCTGGGTAGTGACTTAACTGATCTTTTGGGCGCGGTTAAACAGCTGCTTGCTGATACCAGCGGCACCATCACTCTCACCCAGGTAAACACCTATTATGGTGGGCGCATTGAGGCTAGTGGTTTTGCGGTTGCGGATGCGGCAATCAGTGGCGACGGCGCCAAGGCAGTAACCACTTTGCGTCACGCCCTGGCTACCGGCACTGACCCGGTAGTGATTGTTTCAGCCCTGGCCATAAAGATTCGCCAGCTAGCGCGGGTGGCCGCAAGTGCCGGCAGGAAAGACATCACCCCCGCAAAGCTGGGCATGGCTCCCTGGCAGATAGACAGCGCGCGCCGTCAGCTGCGCGGCTGGTCTGACGACGGTTTGGCGGATGCGATTGTGGCGGTAGCTAACGCCGACGCGCAGGTTAAAGGTGAAGAGCGCGACGCCGTCTACGCTCTAGAGCGGGCAGTACTAAAAGTGGTGCACGCCCGCCGTGCCCGCTAGACACTGGCCTTAGCCAGGCACTAGTGCCCTCATAGGCTTGCATTGCCGCGCCCCTGTGCTAGGGCGCAAGCCATTGGTTCACAAATACTGATATTTCATCCCTTCCCTATAAAACCCCATGAATTTTTTATAGGGAAGGGATGATTTTGCCTGTGTTTGTCTGCACTGCCTGCAAAAACAAAAATGGCCGACCCCATGGGGATCGACCATTTGCAGCTAGTTAACTAGCAAAGATCACATAGCAGCAATCTGCTTGCCCAGCTTGGACTTGCGGTTGGCAGCCTGGTTGCGGTGGATAACACCCTTGGAGACAGCCTTGTCCAGCTTGCGGCCGGCCTTGCGCATCTCGGCTTCAGCTACAGCCTTGTCGCCGGAGGCGATAGCCTCGCGTACACGGCGCACGTAGGTCTTGAGCTCCGACTTGACGTGTCGGTTGCGGATGCGGGCCTTTTCGTTGGTCTTGATGCGCTTGATCTGCGACTTAATGTTCGCCACGATTAATCTTTCTTACAGACGGATATGGTCAATGGCCGGTAAGAGGGTACGCAATAACCTTGACTATCAGGCGTGGGGTTGCCCTGGCTAAGGTTCCTGCTGGACCTACGAAGCCGGCCAGGCCCAAGGTCCAAGAGGAAACATTAGCATAATTACGAGCGTTTGCCCCAGTGCTTAGCTATGGCCGTAACCACCTTATTGTAGGTGGCCCTATCCAGGCTGGCTCCCTCGCGGCGCACGTCACGCTGGGAGACAAGCAGTAGTCGGTCCAGGCGCACCGAGCTGACTCGCCCCTGCGGATCCCAGTCACCAGCCCCAATAGCCAGCCAGTAACGTCCCCAGTGGGCTTCCTGCTCGCGGTCAATATCGTGGTTTTTGCTGGTCAACTGGGCTACGACGACGTCGGATCCAGTGCGTGCCAGCACCACCACCGGGCGGTCTTTACCCTGGGTGGGATCTTCCTCATAGGAGATCCAGGTCCACACCACTTCGCCCGGGTCGGCGTCGTTATCGGCGACCGGCTGGTAGCTAAATTCGGGTAGGCCGCGCGTGGCTACATCCCATACCTGATTGCCGCTGATGTGTACGTCACGGCTAGCGGCGACCTTAGGGGTAGCGGGAGTTTTGGGGGTGCTAGTAGGGCGAGGCTTGGGGGCACTAGCAGAGCTACGGCCACTAGCTGAGGAGCGCCCACTAGTCGAGGGGCGCGATGCTTCCTGAGCGGCAGCCTGGCTGGGCTCAGGCGCCTGCGAGCCGCTGTCGGCAGAGTCCTTATTGGTCCCAAATAAGGCTGCCGCCAGGCGTAAAGCAGCAATAAACACTTCGGATAAATTAGCCATGGCCTAATCCTATTTAACTACCTGGCCTCTAATGCTCACCTAAGCAGTGGCGCGCAGCACCTGGCACGTGGCGCCCCCGCTGCCAGCCGGGCGGCGTCGTCGTAAACAAAACGTAAGACACACTGGTGACTTTGGTCGCTAGCTTTGAGGCCTAAGCGGGGCACATGGGATAATGCCAAATAATCTGTGTTAAACCGTCGGAAGTGTCGCGTTGACCCCCATTGCCACCCCAGAGCAGCTAAAAAACGTCCAGCCTGCCTCCACCCCCCAGCACCTGCTGCGTAATTTCTCCATCATTGCCCACATCGACCACGGTAAATCCACCCTGGCCGACCGTATGCTGCAGGCCACCGGCGTGGTCCAGCCGCGTGACATGCGCGCCCAATACCTAGACCGCATGGATATTGAACGCGAACGCGGCATCACCATTAAAAGTCAGGCTGTGCGTATGCCCTGGACTGTTGAGGCTGACGGGGTGAGCACCACCTACGCCCTAAACATGATCGACACCCCCGGTCACGTGGACTTCTCCTACGAAGTTAACCGCTCACTGGCCGCCTGTGAGGGGGCAGTGCTGCTAGTAGACGCCGCCCAGGGCATTCAGGCCCAAACCCTAGCCAACCTCTATATGGCTATGGAAGGCGACCTGACCATCATCCCGGTGCTCAACAAGATCGACCTACCCGCAGCCGAGCCCGAGCGCCACGCCGCCGAAATCGCCTCCCTGATCGGCTGCGAAATTGAGGACGTACTACAGGTTTCAGGTAAAACCGGTCAGGGCGTGCCCGAGCTACTAGACCAGATCGTGGCCCAGGTGCCCGCCCCGGCAGGCACCCCCGACGCCCCCACCCGCGCCATGATTTTCGACTCCGTCTACGACACCTACCGAGGCGTGGTCACCTATGTGCGTGTAGTTGACGGGCAGCTAAAGCCGCGCCAGCGCATTGAAATGCTCTCCACCAAAGCCCACCACGAGCTGCTAGAAATCGGGGTTATTTCCCCCGAACCCCAGCCTACCCAGGGCCTGGGCGCCGGCGAAGTAGGCTACCTGATCACCGGCGTTAAAGACGTGCGCCAATCCAAGGTGGGTGACACGGTCACCACCGCCGCCGAGCCAGCCAACGAACCACTAGCGGGCTACCAAGAACCCAAACCCATGGTGTTCTCCGGCCTATTCCCGGTAGACGGGTCAGACTTCCCCAACCTGCGCGACGCCCTAGACAAGCTCAAGCTCAACGACGCCGCCCTAACCTACGAGCCGGAAACCTCCGTGGCCCTAGGCTTCGGTTTCCGCTGCGGCTACCTAGGCCTGCTGCACCTAGAAATTATTCGTGAACGCCTAGAGCGCGAATTCAACCTAGACATCATTTCCACCGCCCCTTCCGTGGTTTACGACGTAACCATGGAAGACAAAACCGAGCACCTAGTCACCAACCCCTCAGAATTCCCTGAAGGCAAGGTGCTAGATGTGCGCGAGCCGGTAGTGCGCGCCACTATCCTTACCCCCAGCGAATTTGTGGGCACCGTAATGGAACTATGCCAGTCACGTCGCGGCAACCTGCTAGGCATGGACTACCTGAGCGAAACCCGCGTGGAAATGCACTACACCCTGCCCCTGGCGGAGATCGTCTTTGACTTCTTTGACCAGCTAAAGTCGCGCACTCGCGGCTATGCGTCGCTGGACTATGAACCCGAGGGTACCCAAAGCGCCAACCTGGTTAAGGTTGACATTTTGCTTAACGGCGACAAGGTGGATGCTTTTAGTGCCATTGTGCACAAGGATGCGGCTTACTCCTACGGGCTGATGATGACCAAGCGCCTAAAGGACCTGATTCCGCGCCAGCAGTTTGAGGTGCCCGTACAGGCCGCTGTGGGTAGTCGCATTATTGCCCGTGAAACCATCCGCGCCCTGCGTAAAGATATGCTGGCCAAGTGCTATGGCGGTGACATCACCCGTAAGCGCAAGCTGCTAGAAAAGCAGAAGGAAGGTAAAAAGCGCATGAAGGCCATTGGTCGCGTGGATGTGCCTCAGGAAGCTTTCATTGCGGCTTTGGGTGCAGACACCCCCACTGGCAAGGAAAAGTAATGGATAAGGCGGCTAAGCACACTAGTGCCTGGGCTGATGCGGCCACCGGCCAGATGCATCCGGCCCGCTCGCATGAGGTTCATGCCCGGGTGCGTTCTTTTTCGCGAGCCGGTGGGCGCTTGCGTGCCAGTCAGCATGCTGCTTTGGAGCGTCACGGGGACAGCTACCTGGTCCAGGTGCCGCGCCGCGACGCTGTTCGCACGGTAGATCCGGACTTTGTGCTTGACCCCCAGCAGGTGTTTGGCCGCAGCGCCCCGCTGATTGTGGAGGTTGGCCCAGGTGGGGGAGAGGCCCTGCTGGCGGCGGCTAAAGCTAACCCGGATACCGATTTTTTGGCGGTAGAAGTGTGGGAAACCGCCATCGCTAAAATTGTTTCCGCAGCCGCCGCTCAGAAACTAGACAATGTCAAGGTAGTTGCGGCTGATGCTTCACAGCTTTTAGCCACCGCCCTGCCGGTTGGTTGCGCTAGTGAGGTGTGGACTTTCTTCCCGGACCCTTGGCGTAAAAGCCGTCACCGTAAGCGTCGCCTAGTTAATGAGGCTTACGCCGCCTTGGTGGCGCGGGTGCTGGCACCTGGGGGAGTGTGGCGACTGGCTACCGACTGGGCTGATTACGCCTGGCAAATGCGCGACGTCGTAGAGGCGGTAAGTGCTAAAGGCCTGTTTGATTATCCCGACGCCGGCGCTCGCCCCCAGCTGGGTAGTGACACTTGGGTTGAGGGAGATAAAGGAAACGGCCCAGACCCGGGTTCGCCGCGCGGCGTCATGGGCGGGTGGAGCCAGCGTTTTAGCGGGCGTAAACTGACCCGTTTTGAAGCGCGCGGCATTGCTGAAGGGCGCACTATTCGCGATCTGACCGCGCTGCGCACCAACCAGAAACTAGCCCCTGAGCTAATTGAGTCGCGCGAGGTGCCACAGCGTGAGGTGGCACAGCCGGAAACTGGGGTTGAGGGCGCCTAGTGCCTAGCCAACCTGAAGGTCAAAAACTTCCCGACCCCTACGCCCTACCAAGCGCAGTTAGCCAGGGTGACCAGGCCAAGAACTTCTCGGTTTACCTGCACGTACCCTACTGCCGGGTGCGTTGCGGTTACTGCGATTTCAACACCTACACCAACCTGACCATGGGACCGGGGGCTAATGCCGGTGACTATCCCCAAACCCTGGCCGCTGAAGCGCGCCTGGTGGCTGGGGCAATGCAGCGCGCCGGACTGTCCTTGCCGCCGGCCTCTACCGTATTTATTGGGGGAGGCACCCCCACCATGCTGGCTGCTAAAGATTTAGCGGCGATGGTGGATACGGTGGCGCAAACCTGGGGCCTGAGCGACGACGTCGAGATCACCACAGAAGCCAACCCTGAAACTGTAGATGCCCCCTACCTGCAAGCTTTAGCGAGCGCCGGGTTTACGCGGGTGTCGTTTGGGATGCAGTCGGCTGTTCCCGCAGTGCTTAAAACTTTAGACCGCACCCACACCCCGGCGCGTGTGCCGCAAGTGGTGGCTTGGGCTAAGCAAGCGGGTCTGCAAACCTCAGTTGACCTGATCTACGGCAGCCCCGGTGAGTCGCTGGCAGATTGGCGTCTTTCCCTGGAGGCGGCCGTGGCCATGGAACCAGACCACATCTCCGCCTACGCCCTGGTGATTGAGCCGGGCACCAAAATGTGGGGTCAGGTGCGTCGCGGCGAGCTGCCTATGCCCAGTGACGATGATGAAGCCAGTAAATATGAGCTGGCTGATCAGCTTTTAAAGGACGCCGGCTACAACTGGTACGAAATTTCCAACTGGGCTCGCCCCGGCTACCAGTGCCGCCACAACCAAGCCTACTGGCGCCAAGACACGTTCTGGTGGGGGCTAGGTCCAGGGGCGCACTCATATTTGAGCGCCGCCCGGCTATGGAACACTAAACACCCTCTGGCCTGGGCTAACCAAATTAACTCAGGGAAAATCCCGGTGGCTGGCTGGGAGCATTTAGGCGCGGGTGAGCGCGCCACTGAAGTGGTGATGCTGGCTGTGCGTACCCGCGCGGGCCTAGACATCGACCAGCTGCGTCACCTGCGTGAAGATAAAGGCGCGGGCCTATCTCAAGTGGTGGCTAAGCTGATTGCTACTGGCCTGATAGAGCCGCGCCAAGCCCTGGCTGGAAGGGTTGTCTTGACACTGTCAGGTCGTTTATTGGCTGACGGCGTCACTTCCCAGCTTCTAGGATGGTAGGCTCACCCTCGGAGGGGCACTGCCCTCATACTTTTATTGTTCGCTAGGCTTTGCAAACCTTAGGAGGAAAAATGACCGACCCCGGTTACTCCGGTGACATGAACTACGGCGGCGGCTATGGTTACCAGCCCCCGGCTGACCCGAAGCTAAAGCAGCGTGGCACGGTAGCGCTGGGCCTATCCATTGGTGGTCTGCTCTTCGGTATCTTGGCAATCGTTGGCCTAATCATGGGCATCATGGTCCTGAATAAGGCCAAGTCTGTTGGTGACGTCGAGGCCGCCAAGTACGCCAAGTACGCCGTAATCGCTGGCGGCGTGGTTGTGACCCTTAACGTGGTGTTCTCCGTGTTGTATGTCATGGGCTCCATGTGAGCCTCACTAGCTTCTAACCAAAGTTATGGCAGGTCTGGGTAAGCCGGGCCTGCCAAGCTTTTACTTAAAACTTAGAGCTAATAGAATTGGCTTGTTTTTCCAATCCCTCTCTTGCACCGCATCACCTAAATCTGGGAGCTAACTGTGGATAAAATCGGCTTTGATCACGATAAATATCTAAAGCTACAGTCCGAGCACATCGCCCAACGCCGCGCCCAGTTTGACGGCAAACTCTACCTAGAGTTCGGCGGCAAGCTAGTAGATGACCTACACGCCTCGCGCGTACTGCCTGGTTTTACCCCGGATAACAAGATCGTTATGCTTGAGCGCCTCAAAGATGAGGTAGAGATCGTGGTGGCGGTAAACGCCCAAGACTTCCAGCGTCACAAGATGCGCGCCGACTTTGGGATCTCCTACGAAGACGACGTCCTGCGCCACATTGACGCTTTCCGCTCCTACGGGCTGTATGTGGGCTCAGTGGTTATCACCCGCATGAGCGAGCAAAACCAGCAGGCTTTAGCTTTCAAAAACAAGCTAGAAAAACTGGGCGTAAACGTATTTGAGCACTACGCCATCCCCGGCTACCCCCACAATGTGGAGCTAATCGTTTCTGAGCAGGGCTACGGCCGAAACCAGTACATTGAAACCACCCGTGACCTGGTGGTAGTCACCGCCCCCGGGCCAGGCTCAGGCAAGATGGCCACCTGCCTATCCCAGCTTTACCAAGACCACCAGCGCGGCTTGCGCTCAGGCTACGCCAAGTTTGAAACCTTCCCGATCTGGAACCTGCCCCTAGACCACCCAGTTAACGTGGCCTATGAGGCGGCCACCGCCGACCTTGACGACGTCAACATGATTGACCCCTTCCACCTGGCTGCTTACGGGGTGCAAACCGTCAACTACAACCGCGACGTCGAAATTTTCCCGGTACTTAGCCGCCTATTTGAAAAAATCTTGGGTGCCAGCCCCTACAAGTCACCCACTGACATGGGTGTAAACATGGCTGGCTACTGCATTAGTGATGACGAAGCCTGTCGTGAAGCTTCCAAGCAGGAAATTATTCGCCGCTACTTCAAAGCCCTGGTGCAAGAACGCAAAGACCAAAGCGAGCCGGTACAGTCCAACAAGATCGCTTTGCTGATGGCTGGGGTGGGTGTAAACGAGCTAGACCGCAAGGTGGTAGCCCCCGCCCGGAAGCTAGCTGAAGAAACCGGCGCCCCTGCCGCCGCCCTGGAACTGCCTGACGGCACCATTGAACTGGGTAAAACCACTGCGCTACTGGGCTCCTCCTCAGCGGTGCTGCTTAACGCGCTTAAGCACCTGGCCGGTATTGACTCTGAGGTTAAGCTGCTCAACGAAGCCACCATTGCCTCCATTCAAACCCTTAAAACCACCCATTTGGGTAGCCGCAACCCGCGCCTACACACCGATGAGGTGCTAATTGCCCTGTCGGTAAGCGCCCAGATGAACCCCACCGCCCAGCTGGCCCTAGAGCAGCTAGAAAAGCTGCGCGGCTGCGAGGTACACACCTCAGTGATCCTGGGGTCGGTAGATGAGGGTATTTTCCGCTCCCTGGGTGTGCGCGTCACCAATGACCCCGTCTACCAGTCCAAGGGCCTATACCAAAAGCGCTAACACGCTGATTAGCGTCCCAAGGCGCTAGACTGTTGCCAGCCATTTTGTTTCAACACGGAAAGCTAACCAAGTGTTCGGTAATCTCTCTGACCGCCTTAGTGCATCTTTTAACCAGCTACGCGGTAAAGGCCGCCTAAGCGAAGCGGATATTGACTCCACAGTCAGTGAGATTCGTCGAGCCCTCCTAGAAGCCGACGTCGCCCTGCCGGTGGTGCGCTCTTTCACCGCCCAGGTGCGTGAAAAGGCTAAGGATGTGGCCCGCTCTAAGGCCCTAAACCCTGGCCAGCAGGTAGTTAAGATCGTTAACGACGAGCTGGTTGAGGTTCTTGGTGGCCAAAGCCGTGAACTGAACTGGGCTAGCAGTGGCCCCACCATCATCATGCTGGCCGGTTTGCAAGGTGCCGGTAAAACCACCCTGGCTGGAAAGCTAGGGTAAAGTGGCTGGCCAGTGAAGGCAAGCGGGCCCTGTTGGTGGCTGCGGACTTGCAGCGCCCCAACGCGGTAACCCAGCTGAGCGTCGTCGCCGAACGTGCCGGCGTGGACGTGTGGGCCCCCGAGCCGGGCAACGGCATTGGTGACCCGGTGCAGGTAGCTAGCTCCGGTGTGGCCCAGGCCCGCGCTAAGGGCTACGACGTGGTGATTGTTGACACCGCCGGTCGCCTGGGTATTGACCAGGAAATGATGGCTCAGGCGGTAGCGATCCGTGACGCCATTAAGCCCAATGAGATCCTGTTCGTCCTAGACGCCATGGTTGGTCAGGACGCGGTTAACACCTCAGTTGCTTTCCGCGACGGGGTGGGCTTTACCGGCGTGGTGCTTTCTAAGCTCGACGGCGACGCGCGCGGTGGTGCGGCCCTATCTGTACGTGGGGTTACCGGCGCGCCCGTGTTGTTCGCTTCCACCGGTGAGGGCCTGGACGACTTTGAGCGTTTCCACGCCGACCGTATGGCCTCGCGCATTTTGGATATGGGTGACCTGCTCACCCTGATCGAGCAGGCCCAGAAGGCTTTTGACGAGGAAGAAGCCCAAAAGGCCGCCCAGAAGATGGCCACAGGCACCTTCACCGTTGACGATTTCCTGGCGCAGATGCAGCAGATGCGCAAGCTGGGCTCTATGAAGAAGCTGCTGGGCATGATGCCCGGCATGAACCAGTACCGGGAGCTGATCGACAACTTCGATGAGCGCCAAATTGACCGTATTGAGGCCATTGCCCGCTCTATGACTCCCGGTGAGCGCGCTGACCTGAGCATTCTTAACGGTTCTCGCCGCGAGCGTATTGCGCGCGGTTCAGGTACCAGCACTGCTGAAGTCAACCAGTTTGTGCAGCAGTTCGAGAAGATGAAAGACCATGATGGAGGCCATGACTCGCGGCGGCGGCCTGGGCGCTGGCCCCGGCGCCATGCCCGGTATGGGTTCGCTGCCTGGCATGGGTAAGCACTCCAAGGGACGTCAGCCTGCCAAGTCCAAGAACAAGAAGGGCAAGAAGGGCAAGAAGAAAGGCAGCTTGATGCAGCAGGGCGCGGTAGCCGCGCGTGAAGCCGCCAAAGCCCAGGCCCCTGCCGCCGGCAGTGCTTTTGGGGTGGCTCAGCCCCAGGCTCCCAGTCAGCCGATGGATGTGGACTCCGCCATGGCTGGTCTGCCTGAAGACCTACGTCGTCGTTTGGGGCTGTAGTAAATGCGCCCAGGTGACATTGAAGACTCGATGCGCCAAGCCCTACGCAACAGCGGCATTGACCAGGTGCTCGCTGGCGGCGCTAAGCCCAGCCAGCTGAGCGCGGTGGATTTAGACGGCATTGAGCTTGCGCAAACCGGCTATGACCTAGACGGTGGCCTGGTAGATGTGCACTGTCACCTGGGGCTGGGACCCTCAGGGCGCCACTGACCGCCAAACCACCTTGGACCAGGCGGCCAGTGCGGTTAGCGCCGGTATTTTAGGGGTGCGCGACTGCGGCGCCCCAACCGACACCCACTGGCTAGATGCTCAGCGTGAGGCGGGGGCTTTGGTGCCGCGCCTGGTGCGCGCCGGACGCCACATTGCCCGTCCTAAGCGTTACCTGCGCGGCTTTGCTTTGGAGCTTGAGCGTCCCCAGGATCTACCTGAGGCCGTGGCCACCCAGGCGCGTGCCGGGGACGGTTGGGTCAAGGTTGTGGGGGACTGGATTGACCGCTCTTTGGGAGCCGACGCCGACATCACCCCGCTTTGGGATCAGGCCCTGATTGCCGACGCCGTCGCTGCCGCCCACGAAAATGGGGCGCGTATAACCGTGCACACTTTCGCGCACGCCACCTTGAACCCCTGGATTGAGGCGGGGGTTGACTGTTTCGAGCACGCCACCGGCGCCGACAGTGACCAGATTCAAGAAATGGCCGCTCGCGCAATTGCGGTAACTCCCACCTTCTTGCAGGTGGATAAGTTCCCCGAGTTTGCCGCCCAGGCTGGGGCTAAATATCCGCGCTACGCCGCCACGGTTACGGCCTTGCACGCAGGCCATGAGCAGCAGGTGGCCGCCATGTATGAGGCGGGGGTGCGTCTGTTGCCGGGCTCTGACGCTGGCGGTAGCTTGCCCCACAACAGCCTGCCGCGTGAACTGCTGGCTTGGCGCCGCGCTGGGATTAGCGACAGTGAAATCATGCGTCTAGCCACGGTTAGTGTGCGCGAGTTTCTAGGTTTGGAAGCCCACTGGCTGGGCAGCGTCACCTATGAGGCAAACCCAGCTGAAAACCTGCAATACCTGCTAAACCCATTGGCAGTTAACCTCTCTGGCGCAGGCGCCACCCAAATCCCTGAGCAGCCAGTGCGCAGCTAAAGACAATCAGTGCGTTTCTAAAACGCTCTAGCGTTTAGCAAACATCTAAGCAAAACTAATGGCTGGCCGGTTTAAAGCCAGCCATTAGTTTCGGCTACACGCGCAGCCTCAGTGCGGTTACGCGAATTGGTTTTACCGATCGCGCTGGAGAGGTAGTTGCGTACAGTGCCTTCACTTAAATGCAGCTGCTTAGCAATCTCGCTAACTCCCGAGCCGGTTAAGGCCTCACGTAAAGTTTCCTGCTCGCGCTCAGTTAACGGGTTAGGCCCTAAAAACACTGATTCTTGCGCGAGGGATGGGTCAATTACCCGCAAACCGGCATGAACTTTACGTACCGCGTCAGCTAGCTGCTGTGGGGGAGTGTCTTTAACAATGAAACCACTGGCCCCAGCTTCCATAGCGCGCGAGAGGTAACCGGGGCGCCCAAAAGTAGTCACAATCAGGCAGCGGCAATCCAGGCGCGCCTCACGGATGGCACCAGCGGCACTGAGCCCGTCGCCGTCGGGCATATCAATATCAAGTAGCGCCACATCAGCGCCGCTAGTACGCACCGCATCAACCACCTGACGACCAGTACCCACCTGCGCCACCACCTCAATGTCAGGTTCCAACCCCAGCAAAGTGGCTAAAGCTCCACGCACTAAAGCCTGGTCATCAGCTAAAAGTACGTTAATGGTCATGGCAGTTCAATCTCCAAACTAGTGCCGCCAGTGGCGGGGACGATAACAGTGAATTTACCGCCCTCAGCTTCGATCCGCGAGCGCAGCCCGCTTAGCCCGTTACCGAACTGTGCGCCGCTAAAGCCTACGCCGTCGTCGCTGATAGAAAGGTAGCCTTCACGCAAAACGAGCTTTACCTGCTTGGCCTGGGCGTGACGCAAAATATTGGTGGTGGCTTCACGCAGCGCCCAAGCTAGTAGTTCACGCTGGGGCTCGGGCACCTGCTCCACCTGGCCCTCAACCGTGAATTCAATTTCGGCGGCTTTAAACGCGGTCACGCTGGTGGCCAACTGGCTGGCCAGATCCGGGGTGCGCAGGCGGGTGACGGTGGCGCGTACATCAGCTAAGGCGGTGCGTGATAGTTCAATGATTTCATCTAGTTCTTTGGCGGCGGCCTCAGGTTTAACCTCCACCAGGCGCCTGGCCACCTCGGCTTTAAGGGTCAGCACAGTTAAAGAGTGACTAGTAGGTCGTGTACGTCGCGGCTGATGGCTTCACGCTGCAGTAGGGCGGCTTCACGGCGGTTGCGTTCATTATCGAGATATTGCCGTTCAGTCAAAAGCCTAATTAGCATCACAAAGAAAGCTGACAGGGTGCTGCCCCAAATACTGCCGTTACTTAGCAGGGCTTTATCCCAGATGCCAGCGCCCAGGCAGACGGCTGCGCATTCAAGTGCAGCTACGGTTAAACCAAAACGCAGGGGAGTGGTGAAGATGGTGGCCGAAACTACGAAAGGTAGGAAGAATGGCGTCATCCATTTCATCACTGGCATAGCCAAAGCCACCCAGGGCAAAAGCATAAGCGCCACTTTGGCTAGTGCCCGCCAGCGGTTTTCGCCGCTGCCAATTTGTCTGTCGGTTTTAAAGCGGGTTAGCTCAATGTAGAAGCCACAAAAAACTAGGGTGGAAAAAGTAGCAAGTAGTTTTAACGCCAGCGAGCCGCTCTGACGCCAGAGCATTGATACTGGTTGCAGCAAGATTACTAGCCAAACAATGGCATACCAGTTAAGTCTGCGGCCCTGAGCGGCTGGCTTGCGGTTAAACATGACTACCTTTCACTTACGGCTGGTAGAGCGGTTGCGACCAACGTAGCAAAGCACCGCGAAGATAAGCGTCCAGGCCACTACGTTAACAATCTGCATCCACAGCTGCTCGTGGTGGATACCGGAGGTGGTAATTACATAGCTGCCCTGAATGGGGTAGCGCACCAGGTTGGCCACACCATAGACCGGGGTGAAGCGGGCTACCTTCATTAAGCCATCAGACAGGGGCAGGAACAGACCGCCCATAAAAGCCAGTAGTGATAACACTGCGCCAGAAATGCTTGCAGAGTTGCGTGCCCCCAGCCAGGTTGCAGACATAATGCCGTAGAGGGTGAAGGGAATGCCGCCCAGGCAGCACAGGGCAAAGCGGCCGCCCAGCGTCCAGGGGTGTCAATTACGGCGGTGGTCAGCGCCCCGGCGGTGAAGATAACGGCCACTGGCACCACCGAAATAACTGCGGTAACCAGTAGTTTGGTGAATAGGTAGCTGCTCAGGCCCCCACGGGTTAGGGCCACTTGACGTCCCCAACCGTTCGATAATTCCACGCTGATCTCGCTGGCGCTGGAAGTGGCGCAGGTAATCGCGGAGTAAACCGACATGGAAGCCATAATCCAGGCCGCCACATTGCCGTGCCCGGCCCTTGCCTCAGACCATGATTGGGCGGCGCCGAAGAAGATGTACATACCTAGGGGTAAAAACAGCGTGAAGAAGTAGAAACTGGTGTCAGTTAGACGCTGTTTAGCAACTAAAGCAATGTAACGGGGGTTAATCATTTCAAGCTCCTATAAAAATTCAAAAAGATTTAGAAAGATTTAGGCGATCAGAGCGGCAAATACGTCGTCAAGGGTGGAGGCGCTGATACGCAGGTCCTTGGCGCCGCGCTGATCCAGTAGGGTGCGGGCAACGCTGTCGGAGGCCTTGGTGTGCACGTTTAGCACCGCGCCGGTCAGCTCCAGGGCGGAAATTGCCTCGCTGTAGCTGCTCAGGGCCTGCTGGGCCTGCTCTAATGTGCCCGGCCAGGTAATGGTGACCACGTTGTCGCTGGCCATGGCCTGCAGGTCAGCTAGCGAACCGTCGGCCACGATCTTGCCGTGGTTCATGATGATGATGCGGTCTGCGAAGTCTGCGGCTTCTTGCAGGAAGTGGGTGGCGAAAATCAGGGTGCGTCCGGTGCTGGTTTGGGCGCGCATGGTGTCCCAAAAGTCTTTACGCGACAGCGGGTCCATACCGGTGGTGGGCTCATCCAAAATCAGCAGCTGCGGCGCTGCCACCAGGGCAATGGCTAGCTTCACGCGCTGGCGCTCGCCGCCCGAGAGCTTAACTACCTTACGTTTGCGCAGCTCAGTTAGGTTTACGCGGTCCATGACCTGCATGACTTCACGGCGACCTAGGTGGTTAAGGGTCGCGATCATTTCAATGTTGCTTTGTACATCAACGTCACCTAGCAGAGCGCTGGTTTGCAGTACGGCACTGATTTTTGCGTTTTTGGCGGCGTCCTTCACGCTGGTGCCCAGTACCTTGATGGTGCCGCTGGTGGGCTGGCTTTAGCCCCAGCACCATGTCCAGCAGGGTGGTTTTGCCGGCGCCGTTTTCTCCCAGCAGGGCCACTACCTGGCCGGTGGGGATTTCTAGGCTTACGCCGTCAACCGCGTGTACGTTGCCAAAGTATTTAGTTACCTGCTTTACCTCAAGGGCGTGCGTGGCGCTGGCGTTAGCGCCCTGATCTGCGTAAGTGCTCATGTATCCATAATGTACGCCGAGGGTGGGGGCTACTAAGGTGCCTTGTCACCGGCTTGGGCTGACATTTGTCATGGGGGTCGGCTTGCGGGTTTTGCTGCTTTTTTGGCGACGACGGCGCCTGGTTGCGTTAAAAGCGGCTGCTAGGTAGGGGCGCAACCACCGATCCAAGTGGCGCTTGGCAGATAGCGGGGCGGCGTCGTCGTCGTGGGCTTGGGGCGCGCCACTGCCTAAAGGGCTGTGCGGTAAATCGCAGCGGGCTGGTGGCGCAGGTTAATTGGCTTAAATACGGGTTTCTGGCAAAATAACCAGTTGTACTCGACCGTACACGACCCCTCTCTCGGGTGCGGTCGCGTCCAGGTGTGTGCCTGAAACCGTTGCTTAACCCCACCGGGGAAGGGCATAGACCAAATCTACTTTGAACTGGAGTTCATAACTGTGGCAGTAAAGATCCGCCTAAAGCGCATGGGTAAGAAGTTCGCGCCGTTCTACCGCGTGGTTGTCCTAGACAGCCGCAAGCGTCGCGACGGTCGTGTTATCGAAGAGATCGGTATCTACGACCCCATGCAGGAGCCTTCACTGATTAAGATCGACGGCGAGCGCGCTAAGTACTGGCTAGGTGTTGGTGCCCAGCCTTCCAACACCGTGCACAACCTGCTTAAGATCACCGGTGACTGGCAGGCCTTCAAGGGCCTAAAGGGTGCCGAGGGTAGCCTGAAGGTCAAGGAAGTTAACGCCGATGCCGCTGCTCAGGCAGTTGCTGAGGCTGCTGACCGCGCCGAGAAGCTCAAGGCTGAGGCTTCGGCCAAGGCCGCCGAGCAGAAGGCTGCTGAAGAATCCGAACAGGCCTCTGAGGAGGCCTGAGATGCTAGCTGATGCCCTAGAACACCTGGTTCGCGGCATTGTCGATAACCCTGACGATGTCACCGTCAATTCCCGTTCGCTGCGTCGCGGCGAGCTGCTGGAAGTGCGTGTGAACCCCGAGGATCTGGGGCGAGTCATTGGCCGTTCAGGTCGCACCGCCCGTGCTTTGCGCACGGTGGTATCGGCCCTGGCCAATGGTCCGGTTCGTGTGGACGTAGTTGACACTGACCGCCGCTAACTAGGCATTAGCACCTAACCCGGCTACCTTAAGTTAAGGAGCCGGGTTTTGTGTATGTAGCAATTCCCCATTCTTTTAAGGAAAAACGTGGAGCTTAACGTAGCAGTTATCGGACCGGCACATGCCCTTAAGGGCGAGGTGCGTCTAGAGATCCGCACCTCTGACCCCCAGGGGCGCCTCGCGGTAGGTAACACCCTACCCACCCGTCCGGCGGCCAACGGCCCCCTAACCGTGGAGCGCCTACGCTACGACGGGCGCTACTATTTCGCTAAATTCGCTGAGGTTAACGACCGCACCCGCGCTGAGCAGCTACGCGGCACCATGCTGGTGGTGGAAACCGACGATGATGAAGAAAGCGACGAAGAAGGCTGGTACGCCCACGAGCTGATCGGCCTAGAAGCTCAAACTGAGCCCGGCGAGGTGCTTGGTGAAGTAGTGGATTTGATTCCCGGTATTGCCCAAGACCGCCTGGTGGTGCTCACCGAGGATGACCAGCGCATTGAGGTTCCCTTTGTGGAAGCGATTGTCACCGAAATTGATGTTGAGGCGCAGGTGGTTGTAATCAACCCGCCCGGTGGCCTGTTCCCGGGCCTGGGCCAGGCGGAGGACGCACGCTGATGCGTATTGACGTAGTCACCATTTTTCCCGACTACCTGCGGGCGCTGGATTTATCCCTAATTGGTAAAGCTATCGACGCCGGAAAGCTCCAGTTGGGCATCCATGACCTGCGCGATTGGACCCAGGACCGCCACAACACGGTTGATGACACGCCTGCCGGAGGCGGCGCCGGTATGGTGATGCGCCCTGACGTGTGGGGTAAAGCTTTAGATCAGGTACTGGCCTTGCCGCTAACGGCCGCGCCTTCCGCTGAAACCGCCCCCCATGGCGCTCAAGAGCCCTTGCACCGCCGCGTGCTGGTAATTCCCACCCCCTCAGGCCAGGTCTTTACTCAGCGTGTGGCGGAAGAATTAGCCGACGCCGACCAGCTAGTTTTCGCCTGCGGGCGCTATGAAGGCATCGATGCGCGCGTAGCCGAGCATTACCAAAGCGCCGGCTACCAGGTGCGTGAACTATCCATTGGCGACTACGTACTAAACGGTGGGGAAGTAGCCACCCTAGTTATGGTTGAAGCCATTGCCCGCCTGATTCCCGGCGTTATCGGTAACCCCACCTCACTGGTAGAAGAATCCCATGCAGCCAGTGGCCTGCTGGAATATCCGGTCTATACTCGCCCGGTCAGTTGGCGGGGGTTAGAGCTAGACCCAGACCTACTAGGCGGCAACCACAAACTCATTGCCCGGCGTCGTCGAGACCAGGCCCTTACCCGCACCGCAACCAGGCGCCCAGACATGATTGCGCGCCTAAACCCCGCCACCCTGGACCGCGCCGACCGTGCCCTGCTAGCCCAGCTGGGATGGGCGGCGCTAGACGGCGAGCACTTTGAGCGCATTAAGCTACGCCCGGCGCGCGCCGAAGAAATCGAAGCCCTAGTGCAGCTAGGGTCGGGCCACTTTCCCTGACGCCTGCCCCGCCTTCCTTAGCGACGACGACGTGCAAGCCTTCATGGATGCCACCTTCACCCCTGAGCAGGTGGCTAGCTGGGTAAATAGCGACGACGCCGCCCTGATTGTGGCCGAGCGTGTAGCTAGCGGGCAGCTGTTGGGATACGTGCTAGTAGAACGCGACCTACCCGACGGGGCCAATGAGCTAGTAACTGACCCGCGCCCACGCTGCCTAGAAAGCTACAGCCAAGCCGAGCTGGGCTATGTGTGCAAACTGTATCTACTGCCCAGCGTGCGTGGAGGCGGAATCGCCGGCGCCCTTATGGACCAGGCCAAAAAAGCCGCCGCCGCATGGGGCGTTAAAACCATGTGGCTGGCCACGCATGAAACCAACCGCCGCGCCCAAAAACTCTATAAACGCTACGGCTTTAAAAACGCCGGCAAACGCAGCTTTAAAGTGGGCAGCGCTACCTGCCGAGACGTAGTTATGGTGGCCAGCTTGTAGTAACCTTAAGGGGTTGTCTGCCTAGAACTTATCCTGCCGCTGGGGGTTTGGTTCATATTGGGTATAGACAATGTCCGTAACGCACCCAAGCAGGTGCCGTGACAAACGTTCTTGACCAGCGGCATGGACGTTGGAGTAAATAGATGACCAACCTCATCGATCAGATTAACGCCGCCTCGCTGCGCGAAGACATCCCGGCTTTCCGCGCCGGTGACACCATCAAGGTGCACGTGAAGGTTATCGAAGGTAACCGCTCTCGTGTACAGGTTTTCCAGGGCGTAGTAATCGCCCGTAACGGTGGCTCCACCCTGGGCGCCACCTACACCGTGCGCAAGATTTCCTTCGGTGTTGGCGTTGAGCGTACTTTCCCGCTACACACCCCCACCGTTGAGAAGGTAGAGGTAGTCACCCGCGGTGACGTACGTCGCGCCAAGCTGTACTACGTACGTAAGCTGCGTGGTAAGGCTGCCAAGATTCGCGAGCGTCGTGAGGCCTAAAGCTTAATCGCTCTTGAGGTAGCGCTTGGAACACACTAGTTCCAGGCGCTGCCTTGTTTTTAAGCTAAGTGCCGTATCCTTAGGGTGCTTGGCTAGCCCAAGGTTTAAGCTCCCACTACGAGCTTTAAGGAAGGTAAGGGTCTTGGCTAATTCTGAAACTGATTTTGACCGTGACGTGATGGACTCGCCGCAGTCTGAAACTGTTGCACCAAAACGACACTCAGATAAAGCTCCCCGGCAGGGATTTATCAGGCGCAATATCAGCAGCGTGATAGTCATGGTGGTGATCATCGCCGTGGTGGCGCTGATCAAGACCTTTATCGTGCAAAACTTCTCTATCCCCTCAGCCTCCATGGAGCGCACTTTGATGACGGGAGACCGCATCATTGTTAGCGTCTGGGACCGTGAAGATGTAAAGCGCGGGAGACGTGGTGGTTTTTGAAGACCCCGACAATTGGCTGCCTCAGCTGCAGCGCAGCGGCGTTAAAGGCGCAGCCGTAACCGCCCTGGAATATGTGCACCTGCTGCCAAAAAATTCCGGCAAGCACCCTAATTAAGCGCGTTATTGGTGTGCCCGGAGACCACATTGTGGCTGATGGCTCCGGCCCCATGACTATTAACGGGGTTAAGGTTAACGAAACCTACCTGGCTAAAGGCGTGCACTCTTCAGATATGGCTTTTGATATCACCGTGCCGGCCGGTTACGTGTGGGTTATGGGCGATAACCGCAACAACTCTGCCGACTCACGTATGCACCAAAGCGACGCTCACCACGGCCTGGTGCCGATTAAAAACATTGTGGGCAAAACCCGCATGGTGGTTTGGCCGCTAAGCCACTGGAGCTCAGTTGACTCTAAGGGCGTCTTTAACACTGTACCCAGCGCTAAATCCACCCCCACCAGCCTGCCTAACTCCACATTGAACCCGATTTCTACCAACCGCGTCCCTAAAGACCCAGCTCCCTACACTCCCAGCCCCACTGACATTGAGTCAACTGAGCCTGACCAGGGTCACCAAGGCGAGAGCAGTGATGGTAGCCAGGGCAGCGATTCTGACTCTGGCCAGAGCGAAGAAGACAGCGGCCAGTGAGCCAGGTACCTACCCGCGTACTTGAAAAATCCCTGCTAGCCACCTACCCACTGGTGGCCGGCATGGATGAGGTGGGGCGTGGAGCTTTAGCCGGCCCAGCCACTGTGGGGGTAGCCCTGGTTGATAACTCAACCAGCGATGCTTTCCCCAGCGGCCTAAAAGACTCTAAACTGCTTAGCCCCACCCGCCGCCAAAACCTGGTGGAGCCGGTTAAACAGTGGCTGGTTGACAGCCAAGTAGCCCACGCCAGCCCCAGTGAGGTTGACCGTTTTGGGATTGTGGGGGCGCTGCGCCTGGCTGGTTTTCGGGCCCTAGCCCAGCTAGCCAAGCGGGGCCACCACCCGGACGCCATTATTTTAGATGGTCGCGATAACTGGCTTAGTAGCGTTGACTTATTTCTTTCTTTGGCCGACGCCGAAATGGCAGATTTAATGGCAATTTCAGGTGAGCTGGCGCCGGTAACAATGCAAGTTAAAGCTGACGCTAACTGTGCGGTGGTGGCTGCGGCGTCGGTGCTAGCCAAGGTGGAGCGCGACAGCTTAATGGCCGCCCTGCCAGACCCCGGCTACGGCTGGGCCTCCAATAAAGGCTACGCGGCGCCAGCCCACCGTGAAGCTATCGCCACTTTGGGCGCTAGCGAGCACCATCGCCGTAGCTGGCATCTGCCCGGACTTGACCAATATCGCCAGCGCCTCGCCACGGGCGAAAACTAAGCGAAAACTGTTAATTCAAGGCATTATGTAAAGGTGAGTGCCTACGATATCGAAGCCTACGAAAACGAGCAGCAGTTAGAGCTCTACCACGAATACCGTGACGTGGTGGGCCTGTTTAATTTCGTAGTGGAAACTGAGCGGCGTTTTTATCTGGCTAATTACGCAGATGTCCAGATGCATCAAAGCGCCGCCGGCGACATCTATTTTGAGGTAGTCATGGATGACGTGTGGGTGTGGGATATTTACCGCCCTTCACGTTTTGTTAAGCGGGTGCGGGTAGTTACCTTCAAGGATGTAAACGTTGAAGAGCTAAACAAACCCGAAATTGAAATGCCGCCCAGCCAGGTTTAAACCCCAGCCTTAAACCCAGCTAGCTTTAGCCCGCGCCCGTTAAACCCCAGCCAGGCTTTAACAGCCAGTTTTAGTCTCCAGCCTGGCTTTGACAGGGCACGTTAAATCTCAGAGAGGAGAGCAGCGCATGCGCCTGCGTAAGACCCTGCCTGCCGATATTAAACAAATCATTGACTCAGGTGACGTTGAGGCGCTGGCGCGGGCAGTGCAGCGCTGCGAGATTGGGGCCTACCTGCGTAGCAGCGCTTTGAGCTGCGGTTGATGCATTTTCCGGCCTCTAAGCAGATCACTGATTTTCTGTTAGAGCGCGGTGAAGACATCAACTCACGTGACCACTATGGGCGCACGCCTATCCATTCGCGCGTATGGTATTCGCGCCTTGAGCAGATCCCTTACCTGATTGAACGCGGCGGTGATATCAACGCCCGCAGCAGCTCAGATGATCAAACCCCGCTGTTTGAGGTGGTTGAATACAAGCGGGCTAGCGACGTGGAAAAAATGATTGCCTGGGGAGCTAACCCGCGAGTGGTTGCTGATTCACGGGTTTACGGTAAAGCCACACTCACCGGCTATACGCTGCGCCATCGCTCATTTGTAGACTCTGTGCGAGCGCTGGAAGTTATGCAGCTGCTGCTTTCTCACGGCGCGCCGGTAGATGAGCGCATATCTGTGGCGCTAGAGGAGATGGACCGGCAGCGCTGCACATTTATCAGCCACGGTCATGACCATATTTCGCCAGCCGAATTCGCTGCCATTTCAGATGCGTTTGCGCAGCTGTGCGAACTTTTCGGGGTGCAGATGCAGCAAGCTAGGCGGGCCCCTAAGCCGGGCGAGCAGCTAACGCTGGATGCAAACGAGGATGTGTTTGAACAGTTTGATCAGCTGTGGCAACTGCTGGTGCCCACTAGTGGCCAATGCGAAACGGTTCAAGGTGAAGTTATCCGCATTGCCGGCAAGGTGGGCTACGAAATCTACAACAATGGTGGCGTCAACTGGAGACGCAGCTTCACGGCCCTGCTTAGGCAGTACCTGACCATTGTGGCATCTGGCCAAGCCCTGGCCCCTGCTGATTTAGCCCGCGCCAAGGAGGCGGTTGCCTCCCTAAAGGCACGCAGTATGGATAACGACGACGCCAAAGTGATCACGCAGCTGGCAGTGCGGTGGGTGCGGCTAAACCCGCTCGTAAAAGCCTTAGATCTACCCGACGTGGGGCTCTAAGACGCCGCCAAAGCACTAGGGCCTTAAAGCAGCCAGGCCCTAGGAGGCGCCAGCCTGCCTCAAGCTTGCCTAATTTTTGCACAGGTGGAAAACTTTTTAGCCCCCTAGCACTTAGCCACAGGCCTTAAACGCCAGGCTTGTACCTGCCCTCATCATGGAGGCAGGAGGTGGTCGAGGTGGCCGCAAAACAAAGCCCACAAGATTTAGGTAAACGCGGTGAAGCCATAGCCAGCCGTTACCTGGCTGATCAGGGCTGGATTGAACTTGAACATAACTGGCGTCCCCACGCCCAAGGCCTACGCGGCGAGATTGACCTGGTAGCAATCGAGCCGCGCGGGGCGGCTAGTGCGTCCCTGGTGTTTGTGGAGGTTAAAACCCGCAGCTCCACCCGCTACGGCTGGCCCGCTGAGGCAGTCACCCACGCCAAGCTACACCAACTGCGCCTGTTGGTGGCCGCCTGGTTTAGAGAGCATCCCGGCTCCTGGCCCCCACCTAGGGTGGATGTAATCTCCCTGCTAATTGGCGACGTCGCCCAACTACGCCACCACCGGGCGGTAGAGCAATGAGTAGCGCCACCACCCTAGCCGTGGCCTTAAACGGCCTAGCCGGCTCCATCATTGAGGTAGAAGCCCACTGTGCCAACGGCTTGCCCGCGTTTGTGTTGGTGGGGCTAGCTGACACAGCTATTAAAGAAGCCCGCGAGCGGGTGCGGGCAGCCATTAACGCCGTCGGCATTAGTTGGGCCGAGCGGCGCGTAACCGTAAACCTTTCCCCAGCTGACATCCCTAAAACCGGCACCGGCTTTGACCTGGCGCTGGCTGTGGCCCTGCTAAGCGCCGGCGGCTACATAAACCCCAGCTCTTGCGCGCGGCGTAGTGCATATCGGGGAGCTGAGCCTGGACGGCTTTTTGCGGCCCGTGCGTGGGGTGCTGCCGGCAGTTAACGCGGCAGTTGCTGCCGGCTACAACACGGTGATTGTGCCCACCCAATGCGCTGATGAAGCGCGCTTGGTGCCCGCCGCGCAGGTGATTGGGGCCAGTAATTTAGCCCAGGTGCTGCGCTATTACGGCAACCACCAGGTGGCCCTGCCCCGGGGGCGCAAAGTCAACCAAACTAGCCCAGCCCCATCCGCGCAAAGCCAGGCCAGCCAGGCCAGTGAGCTGGATTTAAGCCAGGTGGTGGGCCAAAGCGAAGCCCGCTACGCGCTGGAAGTAGCCGCCGCCGGCGGGCATCACATGTTGATGATAGGCCCGCCCGGCGCCGGTAAAACCATGCTGGCCCAGCGCCTGCCAGGAATTTTGCCGGATCTAAACGACGCCGACGCAGTCACCGTCACCTCCGTACACTCCCTGGCGGGCACACTGGAAGCCAAAAAAGGCCTACTGCGCCGGCCCCCACTGCGCAGCCCACACCATAGCGCCACCCGCGCAGCCATTGTGGGGGGAGGCTCAGGGACTGGCCCAGGCCGGGGATATTTCACTAGCCCACTGCGGGGTGCTGCTACTAGATGAGGCCCCAGAATTTGCCCCCTCAGTGCTGGACTGTCTGCGCCAGCCGCTAGAGTCGGGCACCATCACCATCGACCGCGCTCGCGGGCGGGCCACCTATCCCGGCTAAATTTCAGCTGGTGCTGGCCGCTAACCCGTGTCCTTGCGGTAAAGCCAGCGCTAAAGGGGATAAATGCACCTGCTCTTCGCTGCGCAGACGCAACTATTTACAGCGTTTATCTGGCCCGCTGCTAGACCGCATCGACATCCAAATTGAGGTTATGGCCCTTAGTAGCTCAGCCCTGCGCGGCCTGGGCCAGGGCGAGTCCAGTAGCCAGGTGGCCGCGCGGGTGGCTCAGGCCAGGGCCCACGCCCGCCGTCGCCTAGCTGATACGCCTTGGAGCCTGAACAGTCAGGTTCCTGGTCACTGGCTGCGCGGGCCGCAAGCCGATCTAGATGCGCAGGTTTTGGGACTGCTAGAGCTGGCTATGCGGGCGGGGCTGTCGCTACGGGCCATTGACCGGGTGCTGCGCGTGGCCTGGAGCATCGCTGATCTGCAAGGCCATGAGCGTTTAACAAAAACCGATGTGGCTAGCGCTATTAGCCTGCGCAGTAAGGGGATTTGTGATGGTTAAGCTGCCTTTTGATACCGCTGATCCGCACCTGGCCTGGGCGGCCTGGTCTCGCTTGGTGGAGCCCACTGACAACGCGGCTATTGAGCTGGTGCGGGCGCTGGGGCCAAGTAAGGCCCTTGACTGGGTTTGTGAGCCCAGCGGCGCGGCCCTGGTTAGTTTAGACGCGAAAACCATCCAAGGGATTTATAAGGGCGCTAAACGTTGGCAAGGGCGCCTAGATAAGCTCGATATTCGCCGTGAACTGCACGCCATTAAAGCTTTAGGGGGCTGGATCATTACCCCCAGTGACGCTAATTGGCCCAAGTGCCTTGCTGATTTGGCTTGGCCGCCGTTTTGCCTGTGGGGGAGGGGTAACCCAGACCAGTTGCGTCAGTTGAGCCTAGCTTTGGTGGGCTCGCGTGCCTGCACTAACTACGGCCAGTGGGTGGCCAGCCAGTTAGCTGGTGGTTTGGGCTCTAAAGGGGTGAGCATCATTTCTGGGGGTGCCTATGGGGTCGACGCCGCCGCTCACCGCGCGGCCCTGGCTACGGGCACGCTGTGTGTATGCGCTGGGGGAGTGGACTATCTTTACCCTTCAGGTAATGAGCAGCTACTGCGGCAAATCTGCATCCCAGGGGGCGCTGATCAGTGAAGTGCCGCCCTGGCTGCGCGCCAGCTAGGCACCGGTTTTTAACCAGAAACCGCCTGATTGCGGCGTTAAGCTCGGCCACAGTGGTGGTGGAAGCCAACTGGCGTTCAGGGGCCATATCTACCGCCAACCACGCCCTTTGGAGTTGGGGCGAGCGCTGGGGGCTGTGCCTGGGCAGGTTACCAGTTTTAGTTCAGCAGGCTGCCACCGCCTGATCCGCCAAGGGGCAGTGTGTATAACCGACGCCGATGAAGCCTATGAGCTAGTCACCCCGCTGGGACAGTTTTTCCCTGAAGTGGCTAAACAAGAAAAAGCCCGTATTGAACAGCCAGGCCTGCTAGATGGTTTAGATCCGCTTGCCGCCCGCGTCTATGACAGCCTGCCGCGCCGAGCCTGCGCCAGTGTGGACTCATTAGTGCAGGTAAGTGGGCTAGATGCCGCCGCTGTGTTGGCGGCTTTAGGGCAGCTGCAATTAGCTGGCAAAGGTAAAAGCTTTAGGCGGCGCGTATAAACGGGCTTAAACATAGGCCCTGGCTATGCTGATAGCCATGAAATCGGTTGCGATCACGTGCGGGCAGTTAATTGACGCCTTTTGTTGCTGGCTAGAGCTAGCTAAAGGCCGCTCTGAACACACTGTGCGTGCCTACCGTGGCGATTTAGAGACGCTGGTGGATTTTCTAGACATGCAGCCAGATACGCCGGCAACTGCGTTAGCTAAAAGCTTGGATTTGAACGATTTACGTGCCTGGCTGGCCCACATGCTGGCAAATGGCTGTTCACGTGCCACGGTGGCACGCCGCGCCGTGGCCGTGCGTACCTTCTCCACCTGGGCTTACCAGCAAGGCTACCTGCCCCATGATGTGGCTTCACGCCTGCGCAGCCCCAAAATCGACAACCGCCTCCCCACCGTGCTCAGTGTGGAACAAGCCAAACACCTGGTTGAAGACATTGAAGGCGAAAGCATCACCGATATTCGAGACAAAGCTATTTTGGAGCTGCTTTACGCCACCGCCGTGCGCGTATCTGAACTAGTGGGTTTAGATCTGCGTGATCTAGACCGTGAACAGCGCACTATCAAGGTGCTCGGTAAAGGCAATAAAGAACGCGTAGTGCCCTACGGGCTGCCGGCAGCTAGGGCCCTAGAAAACTGGTTTAACCAGCGTTGGCAGCTAGCTAACGACTACTCGGGTCAAGCCCTGTTTTTGGGGGTGCGCGGCGGGCGCATAGGGGAGCGGGCAGTGCGCCAAATTGTGCACCGCAACTCCGCCCGTATCGGCACTGAGCTGGGCCCCCACGGCCTGCGCCACAGCGCCGCCACACACCTACTGGAGGGCGGCTCAGATCTGCGCACCGTGCAAGAACTACTAGGCCACTCCTCACTGGCCACCACCCAGCGCTATACACATGTGACCAGTGAGCGTCTGCGCGCCATCTATGCTCAAGCCCATCCACGCGCCTAAAACTGGCTGCCTGGCCAGCCAACGCCTGCGTTGGCGGCCCAGCGCCATGTTTTAGCGCCCAAACTGCCTGCATTGGTGGCCATGCGGGCTGTCTCACTAGTCCGGAGCCATCGTTGCCCAAGCGGGGTGCTTCGCTGACCAAGCTATCTGGAGCGACGCCGTCGCCAATGCCGCCAGCAGCAACGTCACCCGCGCGGGCAAGCGGCTTCAAAACTATGCGGGGCCTGCGCAACAAAGACAGCGGATCAATATAACGATCGCGCCCAAAACGCGCCCCCCAATGCAGCGCATCGCGCCCATCGCTGCGGTGACCTGCCTGCAAAACCCCAATCACCTGCCCAGTCCCTAACGCTCTGACCAGCCTTAACTATGCCCACCACCGGCTCATAAGTAGTGCGCAAACCCGGTGGGTAACTATGCTCTATGGAAACCACCGGCTTAGTAGCCACCACGCCACTAAAAGCCACCACCCCCTCATAGCTAGCCATTACCAGGGCTACCAGCAGCCAAAGCCAAATCCACACCGCGATGACCCGCCAGCCAACGCTGGGCTGGGGGAGAAAAACGCTCTAAAACCGCCACCGGGCCCCCGGTAGGCCACTGATGACGGCGCACCCCGGATGCATAAACGCCACTAAATGAGCTTGCCACCAGGGCAAATAGGCTAATGCAAACAACTAAACAAGAAGTAATAAAACGGTTACGCACCTAAACAATAATTATGGCTAGCAGCCGATAAGGGTAAGGAGGCTGTGGAAAATACCGAAATACGGACCCATATATTCAACCTGTGACGAAAATGGTATAAAAAGCCCACACCAAAAGTGCATATACAACATCGCAAACGGAAAGATTTTCAGGTGACACCCCCCGCAAAAGCACCCCGTGGCAACCTAAAAAACAGCCACCTGTCCATGATGGCTCTGGGCAGCGCAATCGGTGCCGGTTTCTTCCTAGGCACCGGAGTTGCCATCTCTCAGGCAGGACCAGCGGTACTCATTTCCTATGCGATCGCGGCCCTAATCGCCATTTCTGTAATGTACTGCCTAGCTGAACTAGCCTCAGCGCTACCCTCATCAGGCTCCTTTTCCACCTACGCCCAAGCCGGTATTGGCCGCTGGGCCGGATTTACTGTGGGGTGGCTGTACTGGTTCATGCTAATCATGGTGCTCGGACTAGAAATTACCGGTGCCGCAACCATATTCATTGGCTGGTTTCCACAGGTGCCCCAATGGGTAATTGCCTTAGCCATTGTGGTGGTGCTCGGTGGTGTAAACCTACGCACCGCCGGCGAATTTGGAACCATCGAAGCCTGGCTAGCCGGTATTAAAGTCGCCGCCATCGCCGTATTCCTACTTGTAGGTCTAGGCCTAGTATTCAACATCATCCCTGGACGCACCCTATCCCTAAGCCACAACCTCCTAGGTGAAGGCGGCTTCGCTCCCGCCGGCGTAGGCGGCATCGTGCTAGGCCTACTGGCAGTAGTGACCTCCTTTGGTGGCATTGAAATCGTCACCATCGCCGCCGCTGAAGCAGAAGATGCCAAAGCCGCCATGGGCGCCGCCATCCGCCAAGTCGTGTGGCGCATCATGGTGTTCTACATCGGCACCGTCGCCCTGCTAGTACTGCTGCTGCCCTGGAACTCAGCCGAGATGAAAAACAACCCACTAGCGGCAGTGCTAAACATAGCTGGCGTGCCCGCCGTCGGCCTAATCATGGAGATAATCGTATTCATTGCCCTGATCTCCTCCTTCTCAGCCAATGTTTACGCCTCCTCACGCCTGGCCTATTCACTAAGCGCCCGCAATATGGGCTCAACCTGGCTGCTGGGCAAAAAAAGCCAGCACTCAAAGCGGCCAAAGTGAACAAAACCCCCAAAATGAGCCGGTCCAAGGCACCTCCGCCATCCTCACCCAAGAAGAAGAACTCACCGGCGACATGACCTACGGGCGCACCCCCAGGCGCGCTGTGTGGATCTCCATCCTGCTGTCCCTAGTGTCAGTAGCCCTCAACTGGTACGTGCCAGATCAGCTGCTAGGTATCTTGCTCAACGCTATCGGCCTGATCTTGCTGGTGGCCTGGCTGTTCATCGTTATCTCGCAAATCCGCCTACACCACAAACTCGAAAAACTCGGCATTATCGCTATCCGCACTCCGCTATGGCCCTGGCTGTCCTGGGCGGCGCTCGCGGGTGTGTTAGCGGTGTTTGTGTTGCTAGCCACCACAGCAAGTGGTCGCGGTAATATAGTGGTTATCGCCACTATGACGCTTATTGCAGTAATTACCTTCAAAATCCGTGAACGGGTTGTGGGCAAAGTGTGATAACCTCGCGCGTGCAGCTGTGTCGCCACAGTTGACTTCGCGTGCCCGCCCCGTCCTTTCGGGCGTGTAGCTTCGGTCTATTAGCTGCTACATGCAGCGGGCACCAGGGTAGGCCTCTGATCAGCTTAAATGCTGTTCAAACCTACATAAACCAAAACCCTCGGCCCTGCCAACCGGGCAAGGCCACCGGATAGCCGTGTGCTTGGCAACCTCTAGGCACACAATTGAAAGGACCATCATGGCTGTTGTGACCATGCGCCAGCTACTAGAGAGCGGTGTCCACTTCGGACACCAGACCCGTCGCTGGAACCCCAAGATGAAGCGCTTTATCCTCACCGAGCGCAACGGTATCTACATCATCGACCTACGTCAGAGCGTTGAGGAAATCAACCGCGCCTACGACTTCGTTAAGGAGACTGTGGCTCGCGGTGGCAACATCCTGTTCGTTGGTACCAAGAAGCAGGCCCAGGAAGCCGTAGCTGAGCAGGCTCAGCGCGTGGGTATGCCCTACGTTAACCAGCGTTGGCTCGGCGGTATGCTGACCAACTTCTCCACCGTGCACGCCCGCCTAGAGCGTCTGCGTGAGCTAGAGCAGATTGACTTCGACGATGTGGCCGCCTCTGGCCGCACCAAGAAGGAACTGCTGATGATGCGTCGCGAGAAGGACAAGCTCGCCCGCACCCTGGGTGGTATCCGTGACATGGCCAAGCTACCTGCCGCCGTGTGGATTGTTGACACCAAGAAGGAGCACCTGGCTGTAGCCGAGGCCAACAAGCTCAACATCCCGATCGTGGCCATCTTGGACACCAACTGTGACCCCGACGAGGTTACCTACGGCATCCCCGGCAACGACGACGCCATCCGCGCCGTCACCCTGCTCACCCGCGTTATCGCTGACGCCGTGGCAGACGGTGTGCTGACCCGTTCCGGTGGTAAGGCCAAGGCTGGCGACAACGCCGAGCCCATGCCCGAGTGGGAAGCCGAGCTGCTAGCCGGCGAGACCGCCACCACCGAGGAAGCTGCCGCCCCCGAGGCTGAGCAGGACTGAGAATTTTTAACGACGGCGCCCCCGGGCTTGCCCGGGGACGCCGTCACCTCGAAACTTTAGGAGCAGTTAAATGGCTAACTACAGCCTAAACGACATTAAGGCCCTGCGTGAGGCCACTGGCGCGGGCATGATGGACGTTAAGAAGGCCCTGGAAGAGGCCAACGGCGACCGCGAGAAGGCCGTCGAAATCATCCGCGTTAAGGGTCTAAAGGGTATCGCCAAGCGTGAAGGCCGCAGCGCCAGCGCTGGTCTGGTTGTCGCCAAGGTAATCGACTCGGCCGAAGGCCAGGTTGGTGTCCTGGTGGAGATCAACTCCGAGACCGACTTCGTAGCCAAGAACGAGAAGTTCATTGACTTCGCCAACACCGTTCTAGCCGCCGCCATCGAGTCCGGCGCCACCAATGCCGAGGAGCTAGCCAAGGTAGAGGTCGACGGCCAGAGCGTCCAGGCCCTGACCGACGGCATGCAGGCCGTCATCGGCGAGAAGATCGTCGTGCGTCGCCTAGCCCGCCTAAGCGGCGAGGTTGTCTCCCTATACCTGCACCGCACCAACCCTGACCTACCGGCTCAGGTGGGCGTGCTGGTAAGCACCGACAAGGCTGCTGAAGAGGTTGCCCACGACGTGGCCATGCACATCGCTGCTTACTCTCCCAAGTACCTAGAGCGCAGCCAGGTGCCCGCTGAGGACGTGGAGAAGGAGCGCGCCATCGTCGAGGAGACCACCCGCGCCGAAGGCAAGCCCGAGAAGGCTCTGCCCAAGATCGTCGAGGGCCGCATGAACGCCTTCTACAAGGAGAACTGCCTCGTAGACCAGGCTTACGCCAAGGACCCCAAGACCACCGTAGGCAAGGTTGTTGCCGCTACCGGTGGTAAGATCAACGGCTTCGCCCGTTTCCGCGTAGGCGCCTGATCTAAACCATAGTTTTGTGGGGACTCGCAGCAGCGCTGCGAGTCCCCACAGCTTTTAAGGTCGTTAGCCAAGCTAAAGCGCGATAGACTTTGCTAGGCCCCCAGTTATGTGGGCTTGCAATTAAGTCAACAACTTACAGGAGCATGCATGAGCGCGAGCGACTCAGGGCACCTTGGCCACCAGCGCCGAGTGCTGTTAAAGGTTTCCGGTGAAGTGTTTGGCGGAGGATCCATCGGTTTAGACCCGGATGTCGTCTCAGATGCTGCTAAGCAGATCGCTGCAGCAGTGCGCCAGGGCGTGCAGGTAGCCATTGTGGTGGGCGGAGGTAACTTCTTCCGTGGCGCCCAGCTATCACAGCGCGGTATTGACCGCGCCCGCGCCGACTACATGGGAATGCTGGGCACAGTGATGAACGCACTAGCCCTACAGGACTTCATTGAGCAGGCAGGCGTGCCTGCCCGCGTCCAGAGCGCCATTTCTATGCGTCAGGTAGCCGAGTCTTACATTCCGCTACGCGCCATTCGCCACATGGAAAAGGGCCGCGTGGTTATTTTCGGGGCCGGCGCTGGTCTGCCCTACTTCTCCACTGACACGGTTTCTGCCCAGCGCGCCCTCGAAACCCACTGCGACGAGCTGCTGGTGGGTAAGAACGGCGTCGACGGCATCTACACCGCAGACCCGCGCAAGGACGCAAACGCCCGCAAGCTAGACTCGCTCACCTACGACCGAGCCCTAGCTGACGGCCTGAAGGTACTTGACGCTGCAGCATTCTCACTGTGCCGTGAAAACGCCCTACCCATGCGCGTGTTCGGCATGGAAGGCGAAGGTAACATTACCGCCGCCTTAGTTGGCCAAAAGATCGGAACACTTGTCACTAACGACGAAGGAGCCCTCAAGTGATTGAAGAAACCCTGCTAGAAGCCGAAGAGAAGATGGAAAAGGCCCTAGTGGCCGCTAAGAACGAATTAGCTTCCATCCGCACCGGCCGCGCCAACCCGGCCCTGTTCACCTCCCTGAGCGTGGAGTACTACGGCGCCCCCACCCCGCTGCAGCAGCTAGCTTCAGTGACCGTGCCCGAAGCCCGCACCGTGCTAATCACCCCCTTCGACCGCACCGCCACCAAGGACATTGTCACCGCCGTGCGTGAGTCTGACCTGGGCGTTAACCCCACCGACGACGGTAACGTCATCCGCGTTAACCTACCGGCTCTAACCGAAGAGCGCCGCAAGGAATACGTAAAGCTGGCCCGTTCGCGCGCCGAGGAGTCTCGCGTGCAGCTGCGCAACGTGCGTCGTAAGACCAAGGATGCGCTAGATAAGATCAAGAAGGACGGCGAGGCTGGCGAGGACGAGGTCGAGCGCGCAGAAAAGGAGCTCGACGCTCTAACCAAGCGCTACGTCGAGCAGGTTGACAAGGCCCTGGCCGCCAAGGAATCCGAGCTATTGGAAGTCTGACATGACTGGGCCGGCTCGCTTGGGTCGGCCCAAATTCATGTCTCGTAAAGAAGTGAGCCCATGACCACAAATACCGCAGTTTCAGCGCCGTCTGCTAAACGCAGCTTGTTTGTGCGCTTGTTCTACCCCGGTCCTACCCAGAACCGGGTGGTTGAAAGGCCCCTGCCCGTAAGGGTGGACGCAATGTGCCCGCAGCGGTGGGTGTGGCCGTGCTATTGATTGGGCTGGTTGCGCTCAGCTTGATCTTCAATAAGGTTTACTTTGCGCTTTTAGTGGCGGTGGCTATTTGCGTGGCCCTGTGGGAGCTGGCCGGGGCTTTCGCTAGGCGCGCGGTAGGTTTGCCGCTGCTACCCCTATGGGTGGGTACTTTTGGGGCGGTTGCGTGTGCTTATGTGATTGGCCCTGAGGGGTTGCTGGCAGCCGTGTTTGCCACTTCTGGGGCCTGCATGGTGTGGAGTTTTACTACCCAAGCCCAGTATGACTACGGCACTGCCCTGGAGATCGCTCACCCGGAAGATCCGCGTACCTACGCTCACGACGTGGTGCGCCGCTCACGTACCCTGGAGGCGGCGGCAGCTATTTTCTCTGTCTGTTACCTGCCTTTCCTGGCTGGCTTTGCGGTTATGCTGCTGGCCCAGCATCAGGGTGTGGGCAAGATTGTGGCGCTAATTGCGCTACCTGCTCTCAGCGACACCGGCGGTTGGCTGGCGGGGATTACTTTCGGTAAGCACCCTATGGCCCCCAAGATTTCACCTAAGAAAACCTGGGAGGGTTTCGTTGGTTCGGTAATTGCCACCACCATTGGCACCGGCGCTGTGCTGTGGCTGCTTGGCGGTACGCTGTGGGCGACTCCACTACTAGCTTTAGCGGTGGTTATTAGTGCCACCTTGGGTGACCTTGGTGAGTCGCTGATTAAGCGCGATTTGGGCCTAAAGGACATGTCTAACCTGCTGCCCGGACACGGTGGTTTGCTTGACCGTATCGACTCGATCCTCACTACCGCCCCCGTGCTCTATATTGCTTCAGTGCTAGCTTTATAGTGGTGGCTCGCGTTAGCACTAGCTATTAACGACGCCGCCGCCCGCTAAGCCCTACTTGTTTCCAAAGCCCCAAGGATTTTAATGGCTGACTCCCGCCCCGTATCAATTGCCGCCCCCCGCCGTCGGGGGCGTCAGGTGCTGCCCACGGACCAGCCACCGGAGGGCGCTACTAGCCCTGATGCCAAGCCGCGCCTATCTTTCGCGGTGCCGGTAGCTAAGGGTAAAGCCCCGCGTCACTTGGCTGACTTGGATTTAGCTGGGCGTAAGCAGGCCCTGAAAGAGGCGGGGCTGCCGGCTTTTCGCGCCGACCAGCTTTCGCGCCACTATTTCACGCATTTCACCCGTAACCCGGCTGATATGACTGACCTGCCGGCCTCCCAGCGCACCGCGCTATGTGATGAGCTACTGCCGGATCTGCTCAGCCAGGTACGGGCTTTGAAAGCTGACCAGGGTAAAACCATTAAGTACCTGTGGGAGCTGTTTGATGGGGTGCGGGTAGAGAGCGTGTTGATGCGCTACAGGACCGCACCACGCTGTGTGTCTCTAGCGAGGCCGGCTGCGGTATGGCCTGCCCATTTTGTGCCACCGGTCAGATGGGTTTAACCCGTAACCTAACTACCGCTGAAATCATTGAGCAGGTGCGTCAAGCCGCAGCGGCTTCACGTGACGGCGAGCTAGCTGGGGGACCGGCCCGGCTTAGCAATATTGTGTTTATGGGTATGGGTGAACCCATGGTCAACTACAAAAATCTGATTCCGGCCCTACACCGGCTCACCCAGAGCGCACCTGAAGGTTTTGGTATTAGTGCCCGTAACATCACGGTTTCTACTGTGGGTTTGGTGCCGCTAATTAAAAAGTTGGCAACTGAAGGTATGCCGGTTACCTTGGCGGTTTCTTTGCACGCTCCCGACGACGAGCTGCGTGACGACCTGATCCCGGTTAACTCCCGCTGGAAGGTGGGGCAGCTGCTTGACGCCGCTTACGAATACTTTGAGGCCACCGGCCGGCGTGTATCTATTGAATATGCCCTGATTGAAGACATGAATGATCATGCTTGGCGCGCCCAGCTGCTAGCTGATGAGCTCAACAAGCGCGGTCATGGCTGGGCTCACGTTAACCCTATCCCGCTTAACCCCACCCCGGGTTCAATTTGGACTTGTTCACGCCCCCAGGTGCAGCAGGAGTTTGTAAACACCCTGCGCAGGGCTGGTATTACTACAACTGTGCGAGATACTCGCGGTTCTGATATTGATGGTGCGTGTGGCCAGCTGGCCGCCGAAGTGCTGCAGCAAGAAAGGCGCTTGAGTTAAAGCATGAGCGACTTATTCGAGACCGTAGCCTGGAACCAGAAGGGCTACCGTAAAAGCGAAGTTGACGAGTTTTTCAACCGGGCCCACGATCTTTACGAGGCTGGCGACACCACTAGCCTGACCCCCACCCAGGTGCGCATCAACTGTTTTGATGTGGCCCGTGGTGGCTATGACATTCACGCGGTAGATGCGGCTATGGACCGCCTTGAAGTGGCTTTGATGCGTAAAATGCGTGAATCTTTTGTGGCCCGTAGGGGCCGCCAAGCCTGGATGGATGAGGCAGCTAATCTAGCTACCACGCTTTATCCGCGTTTGCTACGCCCGGAAGGTAAGCGTTTCGCGCCGGCTAAGCGTGGCTATTCGATTGCTGAAGTGGACCGGTTTATGGACCGGTTTAGCGGCATTTTTTGACAAAGGGTGACCCGCTTAAATCCACGCAGTTACGTAGACTTACTTTCTCTGCGGCCAAAGCAGATAAGGCCTATGACGAGGCCAGTGTGGACGCATTTATTGAGCGAGCCATCGAAGTATTGATGCGCGTGGAATAAACACTAGGGAGTGTCGTGACTTTTCCAAACCAACTAATCATTTTGGGCTCTACTGGGTCAATTGGGACCCAGGCCCTGGATGTAGTGCGTGAGCTTAAAGCTAGCGGTCAAAGCGATATTCAGGTGCTTGGGCTTAGCAGCAGGTGGCTCACAGTTAGAGCTGCTAGCTAAGCAGGTGGCGGAGTTTAGCCCGCGCGCAGTGGCGGTGGCTAATCCTAGCGCCGCTGCTCAGCTACCGGATTTGCTTAAGCACTACGGCGCCGATGAGCAGCCGCTACAGATTTTTAACGGCCCTGACGCTGCCGCCGAGCTGGTGCGTAGCCTAGCTATGGGGCAGGAGGGCACGGTACTTAACGGCATTACTGGTTCGGTTGGTTTGGCCGCCACTTTAGCTACTTTGGCCGACGGCGCCCGCCTGGCACTGGCTAATAAGGAATCTTTAGTGGTGGGTGGGGCCCTGGTAAAGCAGGCCCTAGCCTACCCGGGCCAGGTGGTGCCGGTTGACTCTGAGCACAGCGCTATTGCCCAGGCTTTGTTAAGTGGTCGCCACGAAAAGGGCTTTAACCAGCCCGGTAGTTAGCGGTTACAGTGAGGTCTCACGTCTGATCCTGACCGCCTCGGGGGGCCCGTTTAGGGGTAAGAAAACGCGAGCAGCTCAGCCAGGTAACTGCCGCCCAGGCTTTAGCTCACCCCACCTGGTCAATGGGGCCAGTGGTTACAGTTAACTCCTCTACGCTGGTCAATAAGGGTTTGGAGTTAATTGAGGCCCATCTTTTGTTTGATGTGGACGCCAGCGACATTGACGTGGTGGTGCACCCCCAGTCGATCGTGCACTCCATGGTGGAATTCGTCGACGGCGCCACTATCGCTCAGGCCAGCCCGCCCTGACATGCGTTTGCCTATCGCCCTGGGCATGACTTGGCCCCAGCGCCCCACGTCTGGTAGGGTAAGCTAACTAAACCCACCGACTTCACCAAGGTAAGCAGCTGGGATTTTGAGCCGGTAGATAACCAAACCTTCCCGGCCCTGCAGCTGGCTCGTCACGCCGTCAGCGCCTCACCTACCCACCCGGCAGTGTTTAACGCCGCCAATGAGCAGGCCGTAGACGCTTTCCTAAAAGGCGCCCTGAACTGGGTGGATATCGTAGATATCGACATTGCGGTAGTAAACGAACATGAAGGGGTTAGCGCCCCCAGCTTGGATGATGTATTGGCGGTGGACCGCTGGGCGCGTGCACGCGCAGATGAACTGATCGCGGCGAAAGGCTAAACGTATATGTATTGGCTGGGCATAGTTATCTTCATTGTGGGGCTACTGATTTCGGTGGCCTTACACGAGCTGGGACATATGATTCCGGCCAAAGCTTTTGGCGTTAAGGTTTACGAGTACTTCATTGGTTTTGGGCCGCGTATTTGGTCACGCCAAAAAGGTGAAACCGAATATGGGCTAAAAGCCCTGCCCCTGGGTGGGTATGTGCGTATGGCCGGTATGCTGCCACCAGCTAAACCCGGCCACCCTGACAAAGTGAACTCCAAAGGCGAGCTAGGCATGGTGGGCCAAGCCCGTCAAGAGTCACTAGCTGAACTAGAGCCAGGTGAAGAACACAAGGCTTTCTACAATTTAAGCGCCCCTAAAAAACTGGTGGTTATGTTTGGCGGGCCGGTGATGAACCTGATCCTGTCAGGGGTGCTAATTATTGTCTCGATGAGTTTCATTGGGGTGCCCAAAGCCACCAACACCCTGGCCGGGGTATCTAACTGCCTACCCACCATTGAATCTGGTCAGTCAACATGCGACACCAAAGCCACGGTTCCCGCTCGCGCAGCGGGCTTAAAACCCGGCGACACCATTACCTCCTGGGAATGGCCAGCAAATCAATGACTGGACCCAGCTGCAAACCGCTATCGCTAGCACCAAAGCCGGCACCGGCGTCGTCGTAACTGTAAAGCGAGGCAACCACAGCCAGCAGCTAAACGTGGTGCCCACCCAAGTGACCCGGGTAGTGCAAGACGCCCGGGGTAAAGCTTTAGCCGCCCCCGACGGCTCGGCCCTAACCCGCACCACCACTTTCGTGGGTATCAGCCCGCAAATCAGCGGCCAACCAGTCTCGCTGGGCACGGCCCTAAAAACTACCTGGCTGGTTAACGTCTCCACCCTCAAAGCCATTGTCACCTTGCCGGCAGGCCTCTACCACCGGGTGCTAAGCGCCCTGGGGCAAGAATCCACCTCAAACCAGTCGCTGGTGTCAATCGTGGGAGTCGGGACGCATGGCCGGGCAGGTATCAAGCGGCGGCGGTGGGGTAGTGGACCTGTCGGTGCGCGCATACTCCATGCTGATGCTACTAGCCAGCCTTAACGCAGCCCTGTTCGCATTCAACATGATCCCACTGCTACCCTCTAGACGGTGGACATATTGCCGGAGCTATCTGGGAAGGCCTGCGTCGCAGCTTCGCCAAACTACGTAAAGCCCCAGATCCGGGGCCAGTTGACACCGCTAAACTGCTACCAATTGGGCAGGGTGTGTTTATCTTACTGCTAATTGTGGGATGTCTCTTGATCTGGGCAGATATAGCTGCCCCGGTTTAGGTGCAATAATGTCAGGCGTGAATAATGCATCGATTGCTTTGGGAATCCCCACGCTCCGTGAAGAACAGCCCGTTCTAGGTAAGCGTAAGCCCACCCGCAAAATCATGGTGGGATCCGTACCGGTAGGTGGCGACGCGCCCGATAAGCGTGCAGTCCATGACCACCACCAAAACCCACGATATCGGCGCAACCTTGCAGCAGATCGCTGAGCTGACCGCTGCCGGCTGCGACATTGTGCGCGTAGCCTGCCCCACCGATAAGGACGCCGAAGCGCTGCCCATTATCGCTAAGCAGTCACGCATCCCGGTGATCGCCGACATTCACTTCCAGCCCAAATACGTCTACGCCGCCATCAAGGCCGGCTGCGGCGCAGTGCGCGTAAACCCCGGTAACATCCGTAAATTCGATGACCAGGTAGCCGAAATCTGCAAGATGGCCTCCGACTACGGCGTCAGCCTACGTATCGGTGTAAACGCCGGCTCGCTAGACCCGCGCCTACTGAAGAAGTACGGCAAAGCCACCCCTGAGGCCCTGGTGGAGTCAGCCGTGTGGGAAGCCAGCCTGTTTGAAGAAAACGACTTCCACGACTTTAAAATCTCCGTCAAGCACAACGACCCGGTCACCATGGTCCAGGCCTACCGCTTGCTGAGCGAAAAAGGTAACTGGCCCCTACACCTGGGGGTAACCGAAGCCGGCCCCGCCTTCCAGGGCACCATTAAGTCCTGTGCCGCTTTCGGCGTGCTACTGGCTGAAGGTATCGGTGACACTATCCGCGTCTCCCTGTCGGCCCCGCCGGTAGAGGAAGTTAAGGTTGGCACCAAGCTGCTCGAATTCATGGGCCTGCGCCCGCGCAAGCTAGAGATCGTCTCCTGCCCCTCCTGCGGCCGCGCCCAGGTGGACGTGTGGACTCTAGCCGAAAAGGTTGAAGAAGGCCTCAAAGATGTTAAGGCCCCGCTGCGCGTAGCCGTTATGGGCTGCGTAGTTAACGGACCCGGTGAGGCCCGCGAAGCTGACCTAGGCTGCGCCTCCGGTAACGGCAAGGGCCAGATCTTCGTGCGCGGCAAGGTTGTAGAGACTGTGCCCGAAGATCGCATCGTAGAAACCGTGCTGCGCTACGCCAACGACATGGCCGCAGATATGGCTGCCGAGATGGGTGAGGAAGCACTAGAAAACGCTGCCCCACAGGTGATGGTGCCCTCAGCCTGATGCTGCGTTTGCATCGCGACCCGCATCCGCTCACGCCCGCCAATAGCACTGCGCTAATGCAGCTGTTGGCGGGCGACGCCGTAGCCGGGGTGCAACTAGGGGCGCAAATTAGCCGCTGGAATTACTGGGGTAGGGGAGACGTAGTTGCTTGCGGCACCCCCCAACCCCACGCCGGGGCCTGGGCTACCGGTTCGCTTATCCTCTACGGTCAGCGCCATTGCAGCCCCAGCGAGTTAAAAGCCCTAGCCAGCCACGGGCGTCCCCGGTTAACTAGGCGCGGCTCAGTGATGGGGCCGGCTGATGATGTGGCCGCGCTATGGCCGTATTTGGATCAGCGCCATTTGGCGGTGCGCCAGGCGCGTTGGAATCAGCCTTTACTGCTAGCCCCGCCGGCTGAACAGGTAGCTCAGACTTTGGCAGCTGCTAGCCGTAGCTGCGCCGACGAGCTGGTGGTGGCGGCCGCTAGCCAAACCCAAGCGGCCCAGGTGGGGATGGAGCCGCTGGTATTGCCGGCGGCGGTGGCCATGTTTAAAGAAGAAGTAGGTTTTGACCCGCTCTCTAGCGGCTCTGGCTATGGGCGCCATATCAGCCAGTTAATTGAGCAGGGGCGCAGCTACGTACTTCTCGACGACGGCGCCGGCCACCTGGGCAATACGCAGGTAGCTTTTAAAGCTGACGTGGGTAGCTTGTGGAACTCGGTAGCCCAAATAACCGGCGTGTGGACCCGCCCTGACCTGCGCGGTAGGGGACTGGCTAAAGTGGCGCTGGGGCGAGTGCTGGCCCTGATTTACGCCCAACACCAGGTCAGTCAGATCAACTTGTATGTTAATGACTTCAATGTGGCGGCCCTGGGCCTGTATAAATCTTTAGGTTTTACGCAGGTGGGCACCATGAGCACAGTACTGCTGTAAATGCTGCTATAAACCTGGCTCAGCTTTAAACAGCTAAGTAGGCCAGACAACACCAGCTTCACTTAGCTACTGGGCTTGGCTACGCGTAACATATACGTGTGCTTCAGACAATGACCAACGCCTTTATCCGTACTTTGCGTGAGGATCCTGCCGACGCAGAGGTAGCTAGCCACAAACTACTGGTGCGTGCTGGCTATATTCGCCGCGCTGCCCCGGGAATCTACACCTGGCTGCCACTAGGACTGCGTACCTTACGCAAGGTGGAGCAGGTGGTGCGTGAAGAGATGGATACTATCGCGCAGGAAGTACACTTCCCGGCTCTGCTCAGCGCCGACCCCTACAAGGCCACCGACCGCTGGGAAGAATACGGCCCCACCCTGTTCAAGCTGCGTGACCGTAAGGGCGGGGACTACATGCTGGCCCCCACTCACGAGGAAATGTTCACCTTGCTAGTCAAGGACATGTACTCCTCCTACAAGGATCTGCCTGTTTCTCTCTACCAGATCCAGACCAAGTACCGTGATGAGGCTCGTCCGCGCGCAGGCTTGATCCGTGGGCGCGAGTTCATCATGAAGGACTCCTACTCCTTCGACATTGACGACGCCGGCCTGGAACGCTCCTACCAGCTACACCGCGCCGTTTACCAGCGTATTTTTGAGCGCCTGGGCCTCGAATACGTAATCGTTAACGCCATGAGTGGAGCCATGGGGGGCTCCCACTCTGAAGAGTTCCTACACCCCTCACCCATTGGTGAAGACACTTTCGTGCGCTCTGCCGGTGGCTACGCCGCCAACGCTGAGGCCGTCACCACCCCGGTGCCAGAGGCTGTGGATGCATCCAACGAGCCGGCCCCGGTGGAGGTAGACACCCCCGAATGCCCCACCATTGAATCCCTAGTGGAGCTGTTCAACACCAAATACCCGCGCGCCGACCGCCCCTGGAGCGCCGCCGACACGCTTAAGAACGTAGTGGTTAACCTGACCCACCCCGACGGCTCCCAAGAGCTGCTGGTAATTGGTCTGCCCGGTGACCGCGAAGTGGATATGAAGCGCCTAGAGGCCGCCGTGGCCCCGGCCGAGGTGGAAATGGCTGGTCACGAGCAGCTAGCCAAGCACCCTGAGCTGGTGGCTGGCTACATTGGCCCGCAGGTGGTGGGTCCCAACTCGCCTAAGCGTGTGGCTCAGGTGGTCGACGGCGTCGAGCAGCTTAGCGGCAGCGTGCGTTACCTGCTAGATCCGCGTGTAGTAGAGGGCACCAGCTGGATCACCGGCGCTAACGCCGACCAGCGCCACGTCTACCACCTGGTAGCTGGGCGCGACTTTAAGGCTGATGGGGTAATTGAGGCCGCTGAGGTGCGCCCCGGCGACCCGGCCCCCGACGGCTCTGGCCCGCTAGAGCTAGCCCGAGGCATCGAAATCGGTCACATCTTCGCCCTGGGGCGCAAGTACGCTAACGCCCTAGACCTAAAGGTGCTCGACCAGAACGGTAAAGCCCAGGTAGTAACCATGGGTTCTTACGGCATCGGGGTTTCACGTGTACTAGCGGCCCTGGCTGAAACCAACTGCGACGAGCACGGCCTAGCTTGGCCCGTGCACCTGGCCCCCTACCACGTGCAGGTACTGGCCACCGGTAAGGATGAGGCAGTATTTGAAGCTGCCACCACCATTGCCAGCGAGCTAGATGGCCTAGGCTACGACGTGCTATTTGATGACCGTCGCAAGGTCAGCGCCGGCGTTAAGTTTGCTGACTCTGAACTACTAGGTATGCCCTACATTGTGGTGGTAGGGCGCAGACCTAGCTAAGGACGGCACTGTAGAAATCCGCAACCGTCGCAGCGGCGAGCGCATCAGTGTTAGCGCTGAGCAGGCTGTAGCCCAGCTAAACGAGCTGCTAGCAGCCCAGCTGAGCTAACAAAGCAGGCTTTAAGCGCTTAGCGTGGGCTTTAAGCACTAAAGTGCTTAAAGTACCCAAAAAACGTGGGGGGCGGGCTGGTTAACCAGCCCGCCCCCCACGTTTACTTGGAAGCTTATTTAACCCCTAGGGCTTGTTCTGTTTGAGTTAGGGATGCATTCCAGCTTTGAGCTTGTACTAGTGCCCAAGCTGCGGCGCTAATAGCCTGTTTACGCTGCGCTTCATCCTTGGCGTTGGCCACTTCACTAAGCTCCGCGCTAACCACATTTAGCCATAGGCTAGCGCCTTGCTCGTAGGAATTACCGCTGGGTAGCTGGTAGCTGCTTAGGCGCTGATCAGGGCATTTAACCGCCAGGCAGGCGTCTACTGTGGCGGCGGCAGCTTTAGCCTGGGCGCCGGTAGCGTCGTCACCGCTTTGCGCCGCAATCACCTCTAAACCGTAACGGGCCTGGTCATAGGCGCTAAGCGTGCTCGCCTGCAGGGGAGTAGTTAAATTAACGCTAGTGCGCGGCTGTAGGGCCATCAGCTTGTCAAAATTCGTGCCGTCAAGGGCACGCGCCCAGCTAGCCCAAGTTAAACCAATAGCAGCATAGGTTTGGGCAGTTTTACCGCTAGATTCAGTCGCAGCCTTAAGGGCCTCACCAGTGCCCTGCTTAAGATACATAACCAGCTGCGCCGTCGTCGTATCAGAACCAGCCGTAGGAACTGGCGAGACAGTGGGATAACCGGTTGGGGGAGTGGTGTGCCAAGGCTGCCACACCCCACCTAGCGAACGCAGTTGAATAGCCGAGCCTTTAGCTACGGCAGCCACCTCAGCTGAGCCAGATTTAGCTAGCAACTGGGCGGCAGAGTTAATCAAAGCCGTTCGGCGAGCCAAAGCATCTTGGGTTTGCTGTGACGCTGAAAGCGTAGGCAGAGATGCGCGCGTGCCCTCACCTATCCGTAAACCACAACCTGACAGTGCTAAAACGCAGGTCAGGGCCATGATTGAACAATTGCGGGCGGTAGCGCGAAAACTAAACGGGCGCAGGGCGGGGGTGATTACGCGGCACTTCACCCCCTGATCTTCCCACGTACAGGTAAGATATGGGCAGGTAATTATCGACAGAAGGATCAGCAATGGCACCCGAGGCTAAGGGAAACCGCAAGCAGGCACCGGCTGAAGTGACCCAAATTCTGGCCCCAGTGGTTAGTGAAAACGGCTTAATGCTGCTGGAAACTGAGCTAACTAAGGCTGGAAAGTACTCGACGCTGCGAGTCGTCGTGGACCTACCAGAAGGCCCCGGAGATGTTGACCTGGACACAATTGAACAGGTGGCGCGTCAAATCAGCGACGCGCTAGATGAAGCTGACCCAATTAAGGGCTCCTACCAGCTTGAAGTATCTAGCGCCGGCGCTGAGCGTGAACTACGTGACGCACGTGAATTTGGGCGTGCAGTAGGCCGCCTAGCACAAATTAAGACCGAAGCCGGTGAGGTGTTCGGACGTGTACTAAGCGTCAGCGAAACCGGGGTAGAGGTAGAAACCAAAACCGCTACGCAGCTAGTACCCTTTACGCAGATCATCAAGGCTCAGCAGGTAGTAGACCTCAGCGGCGCGCTGTAACCATAACTGAATAAAAGGAGCACACATGGAAATCAACATGACTGAACTGCGCGTTGCCGCAGATGAGTTGGAAATAGACCTAGATAACCTGGTCCCTGCTATTGAAGAAGCAATCCTAAACGCTTATCTCAAGCAGCCCGGGGCTATTAAGGGTGCCTACGTGCGTATAGACCGCCGCAACGGCGAGATGAACGTTTATGCCCCTGAGTTAGATGAAAACGACCAGCCCACCGGTGAATACTTTGACGACACGCCCCCGCACTTTGGGCGTATCGCTCAGGCTTCTATCCGTTCAGTAGTGGTCCAGCGCATCCACGACCGCCGTGACATGGAAGTGCTTGGCGCCTACAAAGACAAGACCGGCCAGCTAGTTTCCGGCATTGTGCAGCAGGGCCGCGACCCGCGCACCGTCTATGTGCGCCTAGACGAAGAACGCGAAGGCATTATTCCTCCCGCCGAGCAGGTGCCCGGCGAGCGCTACCGTCACGGTGACCGCGTGCGTGCTTACGTAACTGAAGTTTCCCGTGGCCCGCGCGGCGCTCAGATCATTCTTTCACGCACCCACCCGGGCCTGGTGCGTCAGCTCTTTGAGCGTGAAGTACCTGAACTGTCTAAGGGCGAGGTAGAAATCGTCTCCCTGGCCCGTGAACCTGGACACCGCACCAAGATGGCAGTTCGAGCCAACAACCGCGACATTAACGCCAAGGGTGCCTTCATTGGCTCCATGGGCACGCGTGTGCGCGCGGTAAACCAGGAGCTGGGCGATGAAAAGATCGACATTGTTGACTGGTCAGCTGACCCGGCTAAGTATGTGGCCAACGCGCTTTCTCCCTGCCCGTGTCTCCAGCGTGACTGTGCTAAACGAGGAAGAAAAAACTGCTCGCGCTGTGGTTCCTGACTTCCAGCTGTCGCTAGCGATCGGTAAGGAAGGCCAAAATGCCCGCCTGGCTGCCCGCCTAACCGGCTGGAAGATCGACATTCGTTCTGACACTGATGAGGGTGATATTCAGCCCGGTCGCACTTCAAGTGCTGACGTGAGCGGTGACTCAGGCTACCAAGGCTGAAAAACACCCAAATAGACGTTAAAATGAGCGATATGAGTCAACCTATACGTACCTGTGTAGGTTGCCGGGCTAAGGACGCGCGTAGCGCGTTAATTCGCCTCGTTCGCCGCGATACTCGTGTGGTGGTGGATACTGGTGCTTGCGCACCGGGAAGAGGCGCCTGGATGCATGACGATCCGCAATGTTATGGCACCGCCCTCAAACGGCGTAGTATTGAGCGTGCATTGCGCTGCAAAGGGACGCTCAACCTTGACGTTGTAGACAACTGGTTTTCCCATACCCACGCGGGTAAACCACTGCCGCCTGGCGGCACTAACTACGAGACATGAAAGCGGGTAGAGAGCCGATGGGCACCCGATGAGTACCCAGCGATGAGCTGCCAGCAGTAAACACACCCACCTGTTTCAGGTGGGAGACTGGAACAGGAGAATAGTGGCTAAACCACGTGTACATGAGCTCGCTAAGGAGCTCGACCCCTCAGGCAAGAAGGTCACCAGCAAGATCATTCTGGCCTGGCTAAAAGACCAGGGGGAGTTTGTTAAGGCAGCCTCCAGCGCTGTTGAACCCCCGGTAGCGCGCCGCGTGCGCGAACACTTCGCCCCGATGGTTGAGGGCGACGGCGCCAAGAAGGCTAAGAGCGACGCGCCTAAGCCTGGTGCTAAGAAAGCGGCTAAGCCCGCCGCACCTAAGCCGGCTGCTAAGCCGGCCCCCAAGGTAGAGGGCGCTAAGCCTGCTGCTCCTAAGCCCGGACCTAAGGCCCCCAAGGCCCCGGTAGCTGAGGAGCCCAAGCCGGCTGCTAAGCCGGCCCCCAAGCCCGCTAAGCCTGCTGCTAAGCCGGCTCCTGCTGAGGCTGCTAAGCCCGCCGCACCTAAGCCGGCTGCGCCTGCGCCGCGTGGTGGTGCCCGCCCGGGTAACAACCCCTTCGCTTCTTCACAGGGTATGCCCCGTCCTGGTGGCGCTCGCCCTCAGCCCGGTCAGGGCGGTCCGCGCCCGGCAGCTCCGCGTCCTGGCGGTAACGGCGCCCCCCGCCCGGGTAACAACCCCTTCGCTTCCTCGCAGGGTATGCCCCGTCCTGGTGGCGCTCGCCCTCAGCCCGGTCAGGGCGGTCCGCGCCCGGCAGCTCCGCGTCCTGGCGGTAACGGCGCCCCCCGCCCGGGTGGCCCGCGCCCGCAGGGTGGTGGCCGCTCTGGTGCTCCGCGTCCAGGTGCTCCCCGCTCTGGTGGCCCGCGTCCTGGCGGTAACGGCGCTCCGCGTTCTGGTGGTCCGCGCCCTGGTGGTAACGGTGGCCCGCGTCCGGCTGCCAATGGCGGCCCGCGCCCCACTCCGGCAACTGCTCGTCCCGTGGGGCTCCGCGTCCCAGTGGTGCGCCGCGTCCCAACCCGGGCATGATGCCTGGTCAGTCCTCAGTTGGACGCCCTGGTGCGCCTGCTCGCGGTGGCGCTCGCCCCGGCGGCGCCCGTGGCGGTAACGGCGGCGGTGGCCGTGGTAACGGTGGCGGCGGCGCTCGTCCCGGCGGCGGCTTCGGCGGCCCGCGCGGCGGACGTGGCGGTAACGGCTCCACCCAGGGTGCTTTCGGTCGCGGCGGTGGTAACGCCCCGCGTCGTCGTAAGTCCAAGCGCGCTAAGCGCCAGGAATTCGAACAGCAGAGCGCACCCATTATTGGCGGCGTAGCTATTCCGCGCGGTAACGGTGCGGCAATTCGCGTCCGTCAGGGTGCCACGCTAACCGACCTGGCTGAGAAGATTAACGTCAACCCCGCAGCCCTGGTTACGGCCCTGTTCAGCCTCGGCGAGATGGTGACCGCCACCCAGTCGGTGGATGAGGACACCTTCAAGCTGCTAGGTGAGGAGCTGGGCTACGACGTCCAGGTAGTCTCGCCTGAGGATGAAGACCGTGAGCTGCTGGAGTCCTTCGACATCGACCTCGAAGCTGAAGAAGCTGAAGACGATGAATCTGAGCTGGTTGTACGTCCTCCGGTGGTAACCGTTATGGGTCACGTCGACCACGGTAAGACCAAGCTGCTGGACGCCATCCGTTCCACTGACGTGGTGGACTCTGAGGCTGGCGGTATTACCCAGAACATTGGTGCCTACCAGGTGCGAGTTGAGCACGACGGCCAGATGCGCGCTATCACCTTCATTGATACGCCTGGTCACGAGGCCTTCACTGCCATGCGTGCGCGTGGTGCTCGGGTAACTGACATCGCCATCTTGGTGGTTGCCGCCGACGACGGTGTGATGCCCCAGACCGTTGAGGCCCTTAACCACGCCCAGAGCGCTAACGTGCCGATCGTGGTAGCGGTTAACAAGATCGATAAGGAAGGCGCTAACCCGGAGAAGATCCGTGGTCAGCTCACCGAATACGGTCTGGTGCCTGAGGAATACGGTGGCGACACCATGTTCGTTGACATTTCCGCTAAGCAGCACCTAAACATTGACGAGCTGCTCGAAGCCGTACTGCTGCAGGCAGATGCGGGTATGGACCTGCGCGCCAACCCCAACGCTGATGCTCGCGGTGTGGCTATTGAAGCCAAGCTTGAGCGCGGTCGCGGTGCGGTGGCAACCGTACTGGTTGAGCGTGGAACCTTGCGCGTGGGTGACCCCATCGTGGCTGGTTCTGCCTACGGTCGCGTGCGTGCCATGTTCGACGAATACGGCAAGTCTTTGGAAGAGGCCGGCCCGGCTCGCCCGGCTCAGGTATTGGGTCTGACCAGCATTCCTAGCGCTGGTGACTCCTTCCTGGTGGCCTCTGAGGACCGCACTGCCCGTCAGATCGCTGACAAGCGTGCAGCTGCTGCCCGTAACGCTCTGCTGGCTAAGCGCCGCAAGCGCGTTTCGCTGGAAAACCTCGCCGATGTGCTTAAGGAAGGTAAGGTCGACACCCTTAACCTCATCCTTAAGGGTGACGCCTCCGGTGCCGTTGAGGCCCTGGAAGAGTCGCTGCTCAAGATCGATGTTGGCGAAGAAGTACAGCTGCGCGTCATCCACCGTGGCGTGGGTGCCATCACCCAGAACGACGTCAACCTGGCTACCGTCGACAACGCGGTTATCATCGGCTTCAACGTACGCCCGGCTGAGCGTGTACAGGAGCTGGCTGACCGTGAGGGCGTAGAGATGAAGTTCTACTCCGTCATCTACAGCGCCATTGAGGATGTTGAAGCCTCGATGAAGGGCATGCTCAAGCCGATCTACGAAGAGGTCGCTCTGGGTAGCGCCGAGATTCGTCAGGTCTTCCGTTCCTCCAAGTTCGGTAACATCGCTGGTTCGATTGTCCGCAGCGGCATTATCAAGCGTGGCACTAAGGCCCGTTTGGTGCGCGACGGCGTGGTGGTTGCTAACGAGCTTTCCATCGAGTCTTTGCGCCGCGAGAAGGACGACGTCACCGAAGTACGCGAAGGCTACGAATGCGGTATTAACCTAGGTTTCAAGGACATTGCTGAAGGCGATGTCATTGAGACTTGGGAGATGCGCGAAAAGCCGCGAGACTGACGTCTTAGGCTAAACGGTAGTCGCCACCTAAGGCGGCAGGTGGCGGGTCAGCAATGGCCCGCCACTTTACTAGCATTAAATTAAGTACATAGATCACCTAAAACTTTCACAGGAAAAGGAGCCATCATGGCTGACCCCGCCCGCGCCCGTCGAGTTGCTGACCGAATCCACAAGACTGTGGCCCAGGTGCTTGAGCGCCGCATTAAAGACCCGCGTCTAGGTTTCGTGACTATCACCGATGTGCGTGTCACCGGTGACTTGCAGCAGGCTACCGTGTTCTACACGGTTTACGGCACCGAGGGCGAGCGCCGTCGTAGCGCCAGCGCCCTAAAGTCCGCCACCGGCCTAATCCGCTCTGAGGTAGGCAAAGCCCTGGGTATCCGCCTTACCCCCACCATCAGCTTCCAGCTAGACTCGCTGCCCACCACAGCCCGCAGCATTGAGGATGCTTTGGCTCAGGCTCAGGCGCGCGACGCCGCCATTGCCCGCGCCGCTGAGGGGGCCAGTTACGCTGGGGACGCTAACCCCTACCGCACTAAGGATGAGGACGAGGACGACGCCGCCAGCAGCGACGAGCGCTGCCAGCGCTGAAAGCGGCGAGAGCGCTGACAGTGCCGAAAGTGCCGCTAGCCCTGAGGAGGCCGTGCACGAGCAGGACGTTTTTGCTGACGAGCAGGAGGGCGGCGTCGACAACCGCCAGATTGCTGCCCTGCAGGCACAGGCCATGGCTGAGGCTGCTCAGGCTGACGCCCAGGGCCGCTCTAGTCACGACCAGCTCTGATAAGTGAGCGAAAAGCAAACTGCGCTCGGTCCGACAGGCCCAGCCAAGGCGAGCCCAGCCAGGGCCCGGGCGCAACTGAGCGCGTACGGCCAGTGGATGTAGCCCGGGGGGCCGTAACCGCCCCCGACGGGCTGCTACTGGTTGATAAAGACCTGGGCATCACCAGCCACGATGTGGTTTCCCGAGTGCGGCGCCTGGCGGCCACGCGCAAGGTGGGCCATGCGGGCACACTAGACCCCATGGCTACCGGATTGCTTACGGTGGGCGTTGGTAAAGCTACCCGGCTGCTGAACTACCTGGTGGGGGCCGATAAAACCTATGAGGCCACCATCCGCCTGGGGGTGGGCACAGACACGGAGGATGCTCACGGCCAGGTAACCCAGGTGGTGGCTCCCGGGCAGGTTGATTTGGGGCGCCTGCAGGCTGCTGCCGCCCAGCTAACGGGCCCGATTAGCCAGGTGCCCAGCAGTTTTAGTGCCATTAAGGTTAACGGCGTACGCGCCTATGACCTGGCCCGCAGCGGTCAGGAGGTAGAGCTGGAAGCTAGGCAAGTCACCATTCATAGCTTTGATCTGGGTCAAGTTAACTCCACTAGCGCCAGTTACCCAGGCTGGGGCCAAGTGCCAGTGGTGGATGTGAAGGTGCAAGTTAGCTGCTCGTCAGGTACCTATATTCGGGCTTTGGCTCGCGATTTTGGTCTGTCGCTGCAAACAGTTGCGCATTTGACTACGCTGCGACGCACCCTGGTGGGTCCGTTTAAAGTCAGCGACGCACGCACTCTTAGCGGCTGGTCGGCGCAGGTAGCTGAGGATGCTGACAGCGCTGACCCTAAGGGTTTGGCCCTAACGCCCCTGCCGCTGGTGCTCAGGCAGGCTTTAACTGGCTGGTTTTAGATCCCGGTCAGGTTAAGGACGTGCGTCAAGGTAAGTTTTTGCCGCGTCAGTTGGAAGAAAATGTGCAAGTGGCCAAGGCCCCTGTTAACGCTAAGCAAAAGGTGCTAGCCGCGTTAGACATGCAGGGTGAGGCCGTGGCATTGTTGAAACATCAAGGTAAACATTTGCGACCGGTGCTAGTTTTTGCGGGCGCGTGAAATAGGAGAAAAGTTTGACTCAGCAGGTTTCGCAGCCGCAGGAGCCTAAAGCTCAGGTACCTCAGGGCCCCATGGCGCAGGCCAGTCCGGTTCCGGGACGTAAACCTGGCAATATTTTGGGGTTGCGTGCGGTGGATGCTAAGCCCCGCTCTGGCGGTTGTGGTTGCGCTGGTGGATGCGGCTGCAATGGTGGCGCACACGCGTGAAAGTTTTACATTCGCCCAAGCAGGTGGCGCAGCTTGATTTAGCTGCTGGCTGCGTGCTCACTATCGGTATTTTCGACGGCGTCCATCGTGGTCATCAGGCGATTTTGGCCCATGCTGTGCGGCGCGCTAAGCAAATGGGCGTGCCTTGTGTGGTGCTGACTTTTGATCCTCATCCGCGCTTGGTGCATGATCCTGACACCCACCTGCACTTGATCACGTCTTTGGCTGACCGCTTTGAGGCGCTGGGGCAGCAGGGGGGTGGATGCCACCTTGGTGGTTAACTACACCTTGGAGTTTGCCGCCCAAAGCGCCGAGGATTTTGTGCGCACCTGGCTGGTGGATCTGCTTAAGGCCCGCCTGGTGGTGGTGGGCTCTGATGTGCGCTTTGGGGCCGGCAATGCGGGCGACAGGCACACCCTGGAGCAGCTGGGCCAAAGCTTGGTTTTGAGGTTGAAATCGTAGATAACGTGTGCGGACACAGCGGTAAACGCTGGTCGTCAACCTGGGTGCGTCAAGCCCTGGAAAAGGGTGACGTGGCTGAGGCGGCGCGGATTTTGGGCCGACCGCATCGCTTGCGCGGCACGGTGGTGCATGGTTTGCAGCGTGGACGCCAGTTAGGTTTCCCTACCGCTAATTTGGATGCGGAAACTGCCGGGGTAGTGCCACCTGACGGTGTCTATGCCGGTTGGCTTTGGGCTCACGACGGCGCCAGTGGGCTACGTAAAATGCCTGCGGCTATCTCGATCGGCACTAACCCAACTTTTAAGGATGTACCCAAACGCACGGTTGAAGCCCACGTGCTTGGCCGCGCCGACTTGAACCTGTATGGCCAAGAAGTGGCGGTTGATCTGGTCAGCTATCTGCGCCCAATGATCAGTTTTGCCGGCTTGGATGAGCTGTTAAAGCAGATGCACAAAGATATTGCTGATAGCGCGGCGGTGCTGAACGTGCCGGTGCCAGAGCCGATCGATCCAGCGCAAGTTACTGCCTGTTAAAAGCTTAGATGCTGTCTAAACACTGTGCCCCCTGGTTTTTTAAACCAGGGGGCACGAGCGTTAGTTGGCGCAGAGCTCATTAGTTGGCGTGGCGCTGTCGCCTAAAACCTAGCGAGGCCAGGCACAGGCCAGCTCCTAGCATTGCCAGTATTGGTTCGAAGCCGGTTTTGGCTAGCGAGCCGCCAGCTCCACTTGCACTGGCGCCACCCGCGCCACCCGCGCTGCCTAAGGCGCCGGTCGAACCAGAGCCGCCCAGTTTCGCGCCGCTGCTAGAGCTGCCTAAGGCGCCGCTTAGAGAGCCAGAACTCTTAGCGCCCTGGGAGCCAGACGCCGTCGGCTTAGAAGCACTGGCGCCAGCCGGGCTAGTGGGGTTAGAGCCAACCACATTATTGATAGGGGTAGTAGGCGTTGGGGTAGTAGGCGTCGGGTTAGTGGGGCTGGCCCCGGGCCCTGGGGAGTTGCCATCTAGCTTGCAGTCGCTAACCTTGCCGGCGCGGTAATCGGCAATAGCCTGGTTACCCACTAAGAAAGTCAGGCATTTAGTGGGTGAGGCCAGAGCCTGGCCCTTGACTGTGGCCGTGAAGCTAACCTCGAACAGATACACGCCGGGCTTGGTGAAAAGCCCAGTTGGCGTGAGCGTGGGTGTGCTCAGGAATAGACAGCTCGCTAAGCGAGGTGGAGGTGTTAAAAATATGTTCCACCTTGCCGGTTAAAGCGTCACTGTTAAACACGTGCGCACTAGCACCCTCGGGCAGCGAGTGGGGTTTAACAATGAATTTGACGCTGCCTTGAGCTAGCGAGTCACTGATGCCATTGGTGGACCAGCCAGGCCAAATGTGTACGCCGTCATTAATCGCGTCAGTGTAGTAGAACTGGCTGCCGGATTTACCCAGGAAGTCATACTGGCTACCAGCCAGGCGGCCGCTAGAGGGGCGGGTGTGGCGAGCTGAGTCGTCCAAAGCTAAAGCTACCGAGTTGATATCGCGGTCAACTGAGGTTTTAGCGTTGGTGAGGGTGTCATCATGCAAACTGGCGCTTAATGCGGTGCCATCGGCGTTTAGTGAGCCGGCAATATCGACGTGACCGCGCTGCAAAATCACCTTTTCACTCACCGGCCCGCTGGGCTTAGTGGGGGTGGGTGCCGGGCTGGTCCCAGGGGGCGTAGGTGTGGGCTTACCGGGTGCCGGCGTGGTGGTCGGTTGACTGGTCGGTGCCGGCGTGGGAGTGGGCTTAGCGGTAGGTTGGGCCGACGCCGTCGGGCTAGGCGCAGGGGTAGCCGTAGGGGCCGCGCTAGCTGTAGGGGAGGGGGCCGGCGTCGTAGTAGGAGCGGCGGTGGGCTGCGGGGCCGGCTCAGGGGCAGGCTGCTGGGGTGGGCTCAGTGCCGTTGGCGCCATCGACCGCCAAAGCACCCGAGTAGCTCAGACCTGCGCGAGTATCAACCGGGCCGGGAGAATCAGCGCTACCACCAGCAGAGCCAATTAGGGCGTGGGGGATAACGTTGATACGCAGATATTTACCTGAGCAGTCAGAGTGGGAGTCATTAATACTCAACTGCCCATTTACATCCGTTACCCCCTCAAAAATGCAGGTGGGGTACTGTTCGGTAGGCGAGTCATAGTAGCCGCCATTGATATAGGCCTTAACCTTGCTGTCTGACAGCGTGATGGTGGTGTTTAGACGGCTGTCGCTAATGGATTTAACATCCACGGTGTAGCTAAGCGCCTTAGGGGTGTAAGGCTGGGTGTCAAAAGCCGGGGCCGGGTCGCTGGAGGCCGGCTCGGGCAGACGCGAAACCGCCTGGGTGGAATCGGTGGAGGCAGGGGATTCCTCGCCGGTGGTGTATTCCACCGAAGCCGAAACCCAACGCGGCAGGCCACTAGCGGCGTCGGGAATATAGACAGCCTGGAAAGCACTGGTGGTAGAACCAATCATTTCTTTCCAAGTGGCTTTACCGTTAACCACCGGCACCTGAGCCAGGTAGTAGCCGTCAATGAAGAAGGTTACGTTTCCGCCAGCTTTAGCATCTCCCGCATCAAAAGTCAGGTCCGTGAGTTTGTCGTCGCCATCTTTTTGGCGTCCCTCATGGGCTGAGAGCGTGAAGGTGTAGGGCGTGGCCGGGGCGCCAGAAGGAGCAGCGGCAAACTGCTGGCTCAGCGGGGTAGAGGCGGTGTCAGAGGGACGTGTGCCGCCAACTTGCCACACAAAAGGCACAGTTTTAGAGGCAATCAGTGAGCCATCTTTAGCACGCGCAGTAGCCCGGTAGGTCAGCACATAGCGGCCAGGCTTAGAGAAAATCGTGTCATTGTGGGTGTGGTTGCCCGGGGTTAGGAAGATCGAGCGCCGCCCCTCATCGTGGGAGGACAGGTAGCGCCGCACGCCGTCGTCGTCAGCGTAATAAACCAGCGCCTCCATGCGGCCCGGACCATCAAAACCAACCAGGTCTAGGCTGAAGGAAGCGTTCCTGAACTGTTCGGTGGGGATCTCGCTATCAGCCCCGAAACCAGCCCACAGGGGTTCCTTATTAACCCCGGGAATAGCTGGGGCGCGATACCACAGGTCACCAACAGAGCGAATAAAGTCAATGCCGGGGTTGGGTGAGCCCTCAAAGTTGAAGAAATACAGCTGCTCACCGCTGCGTTTATAGCCGGTACCCACCCAGTTAACCGTGTCTTCTAGCGCATAGGTTTGCCCATTGGCTTCATTTAGCAGGGCAAAGTTGTTATCGCGCCAATACACCTTAGGGGCGTCAATGTGGTGGGCGGTGGTTACGATCTTGCCGTCGTCAGGACTGGCCAGGGAAGGTGCAGCAAGCGGGGAGAGGGCTAAAGCGGCAGTTAAGGCCATAGCTGCGATACGCGAACGTATTTTCATAGCGGGTCTTTCCAAATGTACAGAGAAATGCCACTAAAAGCTTAACTATAATGATACTGATTATCAACTAGGGGTGATTTGTGGTAAAAGCGCGCTTTAAGGGTGGTTGCTAGCTCTTGAGGCTGCTAAGCTTGCAGGGCCGTCAAAGCCGGCCACGGCGCGTCATGCTTGGGAGAACCTGCCCCAGGCTCCGTGTAACGACCATGAGGAGTAAATATATGTCGATCTCCGCTGAGCGCAAGCAGCAGCTAATCGCCGAGTACGCTACCCACGAGGGCGACACCGGTTCCCCCGAGGTTCAGGTCGCTATCCTCACCGAGCGTATCTCTAACCTGACCGAGCACTTCAAGTCCCACAAGCACGACCACCACTCCCGTCGTGGTCTTTACCTGCTAATTGGTAAGCGTCGTCGCCTGCTGGACTACCTCTACGAAGAGGACATTGAGCGCTACCGTAGCCTCATCGCTCGTCTGGGCATTCGCCGCTGATCACTGGCGCATAAGCATACAAACGGCAATCTCGTTTAGAGGTTGCCGTTTGCTTGCATTGCCTAGTTCACGCGCGGCCAAACCCACAAATGGCCTAAATGCCGCTAAGCTAGAAGGGATACATAAGAGAAGACGAAAGTGAATCTAGATGTTCATTGATGACCCTGAGGTCACTGCGGCTGAAGCCGTAATCGACAATGGCGCTTTTGGTAAGCGCGTAGTCCGTTTTGAAACCGGACGACTAGCCAAGCAGGCCGCTGGCTCCGCTATGGCTTACCTGGATGGTCAGACCGCCATCCTGTCTGCCACCACCGTTGGCAAGCACCCCAAAGACCAGTTCGACTTCTTCCCCCCTCACTGTAGATGTGGAAGAGCGTCAGTACGCCGCCGGCCGCATCCCCGGTTCTTTCTTCCGTCGTGAAGGCCGCGCCGGCACCGAAGCTATCCTGGCTTGCCGTCTGATTGACCGCCCGCTGCGCCCCTCCTTCGTTAAGGGCCTGCGTAACGAGGTTCAGGTAGTTGAGACCGTACTGTCTATCGCTCCCGACGACGCCTACGACGTTCTAGCTATTAACGCCGCCTCCATGTCCACCCAGATTGCTGGGCTGCCCTTCGCGGGCCCGGTGGCTGGTACCCGCATCGCCCTGATTGACGGCCAGTGGGTAGCTTTCCCCCGTTACAGCGAGATTGAGCGCGCCACCTTCCAGATGGTTGTGGCCGGTCGTGTGCTTGAAGACGGCGACGTGGCCATCATGATGGTTGAGGCTGGCGCCACCGAGCACGCCTGGAACCTGATCAAGGCCGGCGCTGTGGCCCCCACCGAGGCTGTAGTAGCCGAGGGCCTAGAGGCCGCCAAGCCCTTCATCAAGGTTTTGTGTGAAGCCCAGATGGAAGTTGCTGCCCACGCCTCCAAGCCCACCGCCGAGTTCCCGCTCTACCTGGACTACACCGATGAGCAGTACGACGCCGTCGAGACCGCTGCTAAGGAGGCCGGCCTAGCCCAGGCTCTAAGCACCGAAGGCAAGCAGGCCCGCGACGAGGCCGTGGACGCTATCCGCGACCAGGTCCTGGCCCAGCTAGCTGAGCGTTTCCCCGAGGAAGACGACGAGAAGGCCCTCAAGGCCGCCTTCAAGTCCGTCACCAAGAAGCTAGTGCGTCACCGCACCCTGACCGAGGGTATCCGTATGGATGGCCGTGGCACCAAGGACATCCGTACCCTGGCTGCCGAGGTTGAGGTACTTCCGCGCGTACACGGCTCGGCCCTGTTCGAGCGTGGCGAAACCCAGATCCTGGGCGTGACCACTTTGAACATGCTGCGCATGGAACAGCAGCTGGACAACCTTTCGCCCGTCACCGCCAAGCGCTACATGCACCACTACAACTTCCCGCCCTTCTCCACCGGTGAGACCGGGCGTGTGGGTGCCCCCAAGCGTCGCGAAATCGGTCACGGTAACCTGGCCGAGCGCGCCCTGGTGCCGGTGCTGCCCAGCCGTGAAGAGTTCCCCTACGCTATCCGTCAGGTCTCTGAGGCTCTAGGCTCCAACGGCTCCACCTCCATGGGTAGCGTGTGTGCCTCCACCCTGAGCCTGCTGCAGGCCGGCGTGCCGCTGCGCGCCCCTGTCGCCGGTATTGCCATGGGTCTAATGCACGAGGAAATCGACGGCGAAACCAAGTGGGCCACCCTGACCGATATTCTCGGTTCTGAGGACGCCTTCGGCGACATGGACTTCAAGGTTGCCGGTACCGCTGACTTCATCACCGCCCTGCAGCTGGACACCAAGCTTGACGGCCTACCCTCTGAGGTTCTGGCTGGCGCCCTGGGTCAGGCTCGCGATGCCCGCCTGCACATCCTGGGCGTGCTCAACGAAGCTATCTCCACCCCGGACGAGCTCTCTCCCTACGCCCCGCGCGTGCTGACCGTTAACATCCCGGTTGACAAGATCGGTGAGGTTATCGGCCCCAAGGGCAAGATGATCAACCAGATCCAGGAAGACACTGGCGCTGAGCTAACCATTGAGGACGACGGCACCGTTTACATTGGCGCCTCTGACGGCCCCTCCGCTGAGGCCGCCCGTGAAGCCGTGAACGCTATCGCCAACCCCCAGATGCCTGAGGTGGGCGAGCGTTTCGTGGGTACGGTTGTTAAGACCACCACCTTCGGTGCTTTCATCTCCCTGACCCCCGGCAAGGACGGCCTGCTGCACATCAGCCAGATCCGTCGCCTGGTTGGTGGCAAGCGCGTGGAGAACGTTGAGGATGTCCTCAAGGTTGGCGACAAGGTCCAGGTTGAACTGGCCGAGATCGACCCGCGTGGCAAGCTCAGCCTGCACGCCGTGCTGAACGAAGAGCAGCTGGCTGCTGAGGCCGCCAACAACGAGGCCCGCGAGGCTCACCGCGCCGAGCGTGGCGCCCGCGAGGAGGGTGACGCCCCGGTACGTGAGCGTCGTCCCCGCCGTCGTCGCACCCGCACCCTGAGCGAAGAAACTCAGGACTGAAACCGCCTGCACCTTGAGCCAAACTCAAGGAGCTTAAGTTTGGGGTCGGAATTTTCCGGCCCCAAACTTGTCTCTAAAAGCGCTTTAAACTGCGCGCTACTTCTTTTAACCTGGCGCTTAAAAAAATATTGCCGACTAAGGCGCAGGCGGCTATCGAGCACTGCCAACACTGTAAGCAGCGCTGCTAGGGGAGATTGGAAGGGGGCAGTGTCTAGATTAAAAACAAAATTAAACTGCCAAGGTACAAGCCCAGCCAGGGACATTATCATCACTACCGCAATAGGAGCTAAGGCAGCTACATAGCGGTTAGTCCAACTAGCGCTTAATGCAGTTAAAGCGCAAAGAATTAGCAGCAGCCAAGTGCGAAACCAAGTATCTATATTGGCTGGCAAGAGCAGATTTGTTAAACCTATTAAGGCAAGATTTAACGCTAAAAACACGCTGGTGCGTAGCAGTTGTAAACGCAGTACACCACTCTTGCTAGTAAATTCAGCCCAGGGCACGCTTGGGGAAAGCATCATGGTGCTGGCACTAATCGCGACGGCGCCCGCTAGCGTGCCCAACTGCTCTTGGGAGGCAATGGAGGCAGTGGTGTCGGGGTGGACTCGAATTTGCACTTCACTGAGCACAACTGAAGTTAGCCAAGCAGTAAGGCTAACTAAAATGCCGATAACTGCACTGCGATGGCAGCTATTTTTAATATCGTCAAGTGTGGCTTCACAGGCAAGAATCTTCTGGGCTTTACGGTTCAAAGTGTTCTCAAGGGAAGCATAAGGCACAGAGCTAAGATACTTTTCAGCCCCTAACGCCTCGCTAGTGGCAGAGGGGCGTAGCTGGGCATAGTCAGGCAAACTAGTTTCGCTCACGCCACTACGCTTTAACCACCACAGTGACAAGCCTAAATTTAGGTCTTTACCTGCCGACTTATCTGTACAGTTAGCCAGCAGATAGTTGCTGGCAAGCTTGGCAGCTAGAGCATCTCTATCAACTAAAGCCGTATCTATAGACTTACCAAAGCTACTTGGTGCATAGATAGCTTTTTGAGGTGCACTAGCTAAAGTAGCTTCAAGGTCAGTTACTGCGCCAACTAGGGTTTTGGGGCGTAAATTAGCAGGCAGCGTACTAATTAACGAAGAGCCATAAGCCAAGTAAGCGTCCAGCCCCTGTGCCCCATAGGCGGGGCTACATACCGTAAGTGTGGCGTTAGATTTACAAACTGCACTATCGGCGCCGCTAATAGCTGTGCTGTTTATACCGTAGCTACCGGTTAGGACAGTGATAACTACCAGCAGTGCTAACGCACACCTGCGTAGTAGCCCGCTTGCTTGGAAAACAAAGGCCAGCAGTGTACAGGTGACAGCCGCCCAAAAAAGCAAACGCAGCGTAAGAGTAGCTGTGCTAGTGCGCAGGTACAGCCAAGGCAAGCTATCCCAAAAAGTGAAGGCCAAGCCGGGAGACTGCACCCCATCATAGGCTGAAGTAAGCGCAATCAGCGTATAGGGCAGGCAAGGGGCTATACAGATCGCGGGCACAGCCCCCAAATATCGGGCTAAAGCAAGGCCCTAAAGCGGTCATCGCTGCGTAACTTACCAACACATTTAGCAGTGCCATAAGGCAGGGAACCAATAGGTTTTGAGTCTGTGCAGAGGTCAGCCAGACATAAATCTGGACTGGAATGAAAATTAGCCAGGTAACGCCAGTGAAGGTTAAGGTTATGGCTGCAAAAAGCTCACGTGCAGGGGCATAGGGCTGGTGGGGGCTTAATTTGATCAGGTCTGGTAGAGGCTGATTTTTGAGGTAGCCACCAGCCCAAGCTGCAAAGGTGGCAGCAAAACACATGGGCAGCAAAGTGGTGCCAAGCAAAACGCCGGTTACGGCCGGATACCAGCCAAGCCACTGAGCACGCGATTTAAATAATTCCCAGACAAAGTAACTAGATAGCACTGCGCAAACTAAGACAAAAGCTATCCGCTGGCGAGGCAGCAATACTTTAAACATATTACATACCGATCTTGGAGCGAAGGAGCTCTAAAGTTAATGCGTCTTGCTCGCGTAAAGCATCTATTGAAAAAGCAGATTTGATGGTTTTGTCTGCTATAGTTACGCAGCTATTAGCGGCTAAGAAAACATCTTCAAGGATGTGTGTTGATAAGATAATAATGCACTTGCTGCTAAGTGGCGTTAAAGCATTTAGGAAAGCTTGACGCTGCGTAGGGTCAAGTCCCACAGACGGTTCGTCTAGTAGCAACACTTTAGGGTTACCAAGCATAGCTCCGGCCAGAGTGACACGCCTGCGAGTGCCGCCTGAAAGCTGGCGCATAGGGCAAGCTAAAACTTGCTCAACTTCTAGCTGCTGGGCCAGGTTAGTTATAGCGGTTTCGGCTTCGCGGCTAGGAATTTGTTTAAGCCAACAAAGGTAACGCAAGTAATCTATTGCCACTATATTTTTAGCTAGGCTGGCCTGTTGGGGGAGCCAGCCTAAAAGTTTGCGATATTCAGCTAGCTTACTGGCTGAGGCGTGAATAGAGTGACCGCAGTAATTTATCTGCCCAGATTTTGGTTTAAGCAAACTAGCTAGTAGTCGCAAGAGAGTGGTTTTACCCGCACCATTGGCGCCTACTAGTGCGGTTATGCCGTTTTCAAATGTGTGGCAGCAATTATTTAAAATCTGCTCACCGCTACGGTAGTGAAAACCAATCTCTTGCAACTCTAGCGTCATTATTTACCCTGCTCTCAGTAACTTGAGCTAAAGGAACGCATGTAATCTGCTTCATCGGCTAGGTTAACACGCTCACTTAGCGTCAATGACGTAAGCGCCCCGCCGTCGTCGTAAATATCGCCAGAGCTTGCCAACCATCCCTGTGATCAGCAGAAACTTGCCTATCGCTGTCAGCGCTAGCCTGCAAAGCAGGTCTGGTTTGCTAGGGTTAGTGTCCCATTAGGTGGACATATCTCACTTATCTGCCAACTATCTATGACCAGGGCCTTTGCATGCGTTAACATGTAACCCGTTAAGCCGCTTGCGCTTACATGCGGTCAATTTTGGCCGAAAAAGTCGAGGGTGGGACGTTTTAGGGGTACGTCTCACCCTCCTTTTTATTTGCCGACGCCGCCAGCTAAGTCCCTATCACCCCCGGCCGCCCGCCAACCCTGCCTCCAGCCCTCAGCGCCAGCGCAACCATTTTTAGGCGCGTTTTCAGGGGCTAAGTGGCTTGCTTGATATGCTCAGCCTAGTGAGTGAATTTCAGTCTTATAGCGAGGTCGAACTGCTTCGCGGCGTCGCCGGCCAAGCAGACACAGAGCTGTTCCTTGACGACGACGGCGCCCATCTGCGTCGCTCAATTTTGCCTGGCGGCGTGCGGGTCATTACCGAGGATGTGCCTGGACTGCGCTCAGCCAGTGTGGGCTACTGGTTCGGGGTGGGTAGCCGCGACGAACGCCCTGGTCAAGAAGGCTCCACTCACTTTTTAGAGCACCTACTGTTTAAAGGTACTGCGCGCCGTAGCGCCGCCGAGATTGCCACCGCCTTTGACATGATTGGCGGCGAATCCAATGCGGCCACGTCAAAAGAACACACCTCCTACTATGCGCGGGTGCAGGCCAGTGACATGCCGGTGGCTCTAGATATTGTCACCGACATGGTTACCAGCTCCCTGCTGGATCCCAAAGAGGTGGAAACTGAGCGCGGCGTGATTGTCTCAGAGCTAGCTGAAGCCGCCGATGACCCCAGCGACCTGGCCCATGAAACCTTCGTTAAATCGGTTTTCGGCCAAGACACTGAGCTGGGTCGGCCGGTAGGCGGCACCGCCCAGGCTGTGGTGGATGTGCCACGCGACGCCGTGTGGGACCACTATCAGCGCAACTATGCTTCCGATACTTTGATTGTGGCCGCAGCTGGGCATGTTAACCATGACCAGATCTGCCAGCAGGTGTCTGATCAGCTAGCCCAGGTAGGGCTGGAATACAGACAGTCAAGCCCTGCCGCGTGCTCGCCGCAGTGAGGCCAGCCAGCTGCAGAAGCTAAAGCCCCAAGACATGTATGTGGAGCGCGAAAGCGAACAAAGCCACGTGTATTTGGGCACCCCCGGCATCGCTATCGGTGATGAGCGGCGCTGGCCCCTTAGTGTGATGACCACGATTTTGGGTGGCGGCATGTCTTCGCGCCTGTTCCAGTCCATCCGTGAGCAGCGCGGACTGGCCTACACCACCTACGCTTTTGACCTTAGCTACGCCGATGCGGGGGCCTTTGGGATCTACGCCGGCTGCGCCAAGGAAAACGTCGACCAGGTGCTGGAGCTGATGAGCGCGCAGTGGGAGCGTCTAGCTAGCGACGGGGTCAGCGAACAGGAGCTAGAGCGGGCACGTGGTCAGCTGCGCGGTTCCATGGTGCTGGGGGGAGAGGACTCCTTGGCACGTATGGGGCGTTTAGGGCCGGGCTGAGGTTAGTACTGGTCGCCTGCGTTCAATGGCTGAAAACCTGCGTCTACTTGATGCGGTTGACGCCGAGCAGGTGCGTCAGGTGGCGGCCTGGTTGGCTAACGGACCGCGCGCCCAGGTGGTGGTGGGCCAGCGCTGAGCTGGCACTTTTAACTGCCCAATTTGGGGTGCTCACTTTAGGGCACCTAGGTGTGGGGCGTTGGCGTCTAGAGGCTGGCGCCCCAGCATACTTCGCTTACGTCTTGGCCTACGCTCAGTTTGCGTTGGGCTCCGGCCATAGGGGCCAGTCCGGCGCTGGTTAGCAGGCGCACATATGATTCGTCTCCGCGAATAACCCACATGGAAATATTGGCCATCTTGTTTTGTTTGGCCAGGTCGGCGCAGGCGGCGAGGAGGCGTGAGCCGTGTCCGTGGCGCTGGTAGGCGGGGTGTACGGCTAGGGCGGTGATTTCGCCGTCGCCGTCGCTGTCAGGGGCTAGGGCTGCTAGGCCGACGACGGCGCCCGCCTGGGTAGCTACCAGCACGTGGTGGTTGGGGGAGGGTGGGTTAGTGACCGCTTCTTGCCAACCTGAAGCCAGTACGGCAGGGGTGATCATGGCGCTAACGCTCACCGGTAGCTCCTGGCTGCTGCCGGCCTGCAAGGTGGCTAGCATGGCGCCAGCGTGAGCTATGCCCATGGCCTCTAGGTCTTCAACCCTGGCGGGGCGTACAAAACAGTTGCTATCACTGGCCTGAGAAGTCATGGGCCAAAGTGTACTATGGCTGGCACCTTAGACATTGAAAGACCAGTTGCTAAGGTCCCAATGGGAACTTAGCAACTGGTCTTAAAGCTAGCGTGCTTAGCGCTTGAGCTTCTTGGCTGCCTCTTGGGCCTTGGCCGCTGCTTCCTGCGCTTTGGCAGCGGCTTGACCAGCTACCTCCTGTGCCTTGGCGGCAGTCTCCTGGGCCCGGACGGCGGCCTGGCCAGCTACCTCCTGCGCTTTGGCAGCGGCTTCTTGAGCCTTTGCGGCCGCCTGAGCAGCTGCCTCTTGGGCTTTAGAGGCGGTGTCCTGGGCGCGCACGGCGGCCTGACCGGCGGCTTCTTGGGCTTTGGTGGCCGCCTGACCAGCAGATTCGCGGGCGTTTAGCAGCTCCTCACGCAGCACGCGGCGCATAACCTTGCCGATCTGGGAGCGCGGTAGTTCCTGCACAATAGCGATCTGGCGCGGCAGGGCGTAGTGGGCAATATGCTTCTCAGCCCAGGCACGTACCTCTTCTAAGGTGATGTTGGCGCCGGCCTGGGCCACAATCGCGGCCACTACCGACTCGTTACCGCTTTGCTCGGGCAGACCCACCACGGCGACGTCCTCAACCCCCGGCATGGAGCGCACAGCAGCCTCCACCTCGGTGGGGTAAATGTTGAAGCCGCCAGAAATGATCAGTTCTTTACGCCGATCAGTCATGACATAGAAAGTCATCAGTGTCGATGCGGGCTAGGTCACCGGTGCGTAGCCAGCCGCCTTCAAGCATCACCTGGGCGGTTTCTTCAGGGTTGTTCAGGTAGCCGGCAAACACCTGGGGCCCGCGCACTGCAATCTCGCCAACCTCACCCCTGGGTACCGGGCGGGAAGGGTCTGGGTCTTCAGGATCAACTAGCAAAATGTCGGTGGAGGGGAAGGGCACACCCAAAGCCCCCGGGCGACGCTCATCAGTGATGGGGTTACCCATGATGATGGGGGAGGTTTCAGTCATGCCATAGCCCTCAATGAGGTAGTGGCCAGTTAGCTCCTCCCAAGCAGCAGCCACTTCCCGGGGCGTGGCCGCAGCGCCACAAATAGCGATAGTGCAGGAGCTGAAATCAGGCATTACCTGGCCGGGGCGCGGGTTGGCTGCGGCTTTAGCTAGGCGGTCAAAAATAACCGGTACGCCGGGGAAGAAAGTACAGGGTTGACGCTTCCAGGCCTCAATTACTAGCGACACGCTGAACTTGGGTAGCACCACCTGGGTGGCCGCCAAAGCAACTGCACACAGCATGGATAGGGTTAGTCCAAAAGCGTGGAAGTAGGGCAGTACCGAGTAGAACACTTCCTGCCCGTCCTTAACGTGCGGGCCAGCCCAAGCCAACCCCATGGCAGTGTTAGAACCCAGGTTCATGTGGGTTAGCTTTACCGCCTTAGGGGTGCCGGTGGTGCCACCGGTGTGTAGCAGCGTTGCTACATCATTAACGTCAGGTAGGGCAGTATCAGCTGGTAGAGCCGGGCTGGAGGCAACCAGGCGGTCCCAGGAGCCAATCCAGCTAGGTACCGGAGCGCGCATCTCTTCACGCTTAGCGCGTGCAGCCTTAACCGGTAGGCGCAGAGCCGCCTGTAGGTGACGCGGTAACGCCGAGGTCATGTTGACGGCGTAAACGTTGTAATCGCGCAGGTTGATGTCTTTATCTAGCTGAGCTAGAGACTTTTCCCAACCAATAATTAGCTTTGCCGCCGTGTAGCTTAAGCTGCTCTTCAATCTGGCTGGAGGGGGCTAGCGGGTTGTGTTCAGCTAGCACCGCACCAATACGCCAGGTGGCGTAAGCCAACACCAAGTGCTGGGGGCAGTTAGGCAAAATAGCGGCCACTACGTCACCCTTGCGTACCCCCAGACGTCGTAGCGCCTCAGCGGCGCGCTGCACCTGGGCATGTAGCTGGGCATAGGTGATGCTGGTGCCTAAAAAATCCACCGCGATCCGCTGCGGGAAACGCTTAGCGGCGTCGTCGAGCACAGTACTAAGGGGCTGGGTCGGTAGGGCCACCACTGCGGGAACGCCCGGGGCGTAGTGAGGGCGCTGGTAGTCTGCGGCGCTCAAGGTTCCTCCTAAAGAGTGTGCCAACTGGCTCGATAGGCAACGTAACTTACGGTTGCGTAAGTTACGGTAGCGTATTTTTTCCTTTTTCGCCGCAACTTAGAGAAAAAACGCATCAAGATCGCCTATCGAAAACCAATTTAGCAGCGCCCGGTATCCGCCTATTTCAGGGAAAAACCTAACTCGCCAGTGTGCAAAATATGCAGCTGCTTAGTGGGGCGAGTCATGGCCACATACAAGTCACCGGGAGAAACCTGGCCTATTTGGCCCGGCTGATCAAGCAACACCACATCAAACTCCAGGCCCTTACTGGTCAGCGGGGTCATAACTGCCACGCGGGCCCGTAGTAAATCTCCCTCAGGGCAAAACATTTGCTCGGCTAAATACTCATCTTCACCCAGCAGCGTCTCAAGGTGGGCAGGGTCATTAGAAATCACCACAATAGTGCCCTGATCTTTACCCAGCTGCTCATCAAGCTGGCTACATTTAGCGGCCACAACCTCACGCCAACGCTGGGTGTAAAGCTGCGGCGTAACCGCCTCAACTACCAGGGCATCATCTAAGTCACGCACCGAAGTAACCGGGTAAGGCACCTGCAAACCATAGCTGGCCACGGCCGCCTCAGCTGCCTTCATAATGGTCTTGGGGGTGCGGTAACACACGGTTAGTACCTCCTGGCGCATAGGGGTGCCACTAGCCCCCTTAGCAGCCTGAATATCAGCAGCTTCATCTGCACGCACCCCCAGGGAGCGAGCACCTGACGCCACGAACGCGGCGGCGTCGTGCCAGAGAACTGGGCCAAATCCCCAACCACCGTAAACGAACGCAGCGGGCAGCGCCTGGCCAAAGCTCGCCAAGCCATCGCCCCCAGCTCCTGGGCCTCATCAACCACCACATGGCCATAGGTCCAGGTCCGATCCGCCCGGGCGCGCTCAGCCAGTGGCGCAATAGCCCCGCCGCCACTGTAGCGGTCAACCAAAGTCTGGGCGCTAACCATGCCTCCACCTAGGCCCTGGGAAGCAATAGCCTGCTGGGCATACTCCAACTCACGAGCCCGCTCCGCCTCAGCCTGGCGTGCCTGGCGGGCTGAAACATCATCCATGGGGCCTAGCAGCTCCAACAGCTCATCAAGCAAAGGAATATCGGCCTCACTGAGCGGCGAGCCAGCCGGGCGCAGCAGTAGCTTACGTTGCGCCTTAGTTAGCTGCTTAGCGTGCTTATCTAGCAGCTGCGGGCGCGAAAACAGCTTATCGAGCAAAGCCTGCGCATCGGTAGGCATCCAGCACAGGTTAATTTCCCGGCGCGCATCACGGCTGGTACGAATATCCTCACGGATCCAAGCCCGCGTGTCGGGGTCAGAAGGATCAAGCATCTCCTTCTTAGCCGCATACTGGTCAGTTAACCGCTCTAGTAGCCACAACACGAAAGTTTCCCGCGCCTGGTTATGGGGCTTACCCGAGCGGCGCGCCCGCGAACGAGCCTGACGCACATCTTCGGGAGTAAGCTGCAAAACCACCTCATTAACCACAATTGGGCGAGGCTCCTGCGGCACCCGCTGCAAAGCACGCGCCAAAGAATACAAAATGTCTTTAAACACCAGTGAACCTTTAAGCTGCGCCAGCTTGCTAGGCTCACTAACCGTGGCATGGTAGCCCGGGACCAAATCCCCGATCGTCGTCGAAACCACGCCCGTTTCACCCAAAGAAGGCAAAACCTGCTCCACATAACGCAAAAACGTCCGTGACGGGCCCACCAACAACACCCCAGAGCGCTCCAAACGCTCCCGCTCGGTGTAGAACAAATAAGCCACCCGGTGCAAAGCCACCGCCGTCTTACCCGTACCCGGGCCGCCCTGAACCACCAAAATTCCCGGCCCATCAGCAGTAACAATCCGGTCCTGCTCAGCCTGGATAGTGGCCACAATATCGCCCATACGACCCGCGCGGGCCTCATTAAGCGCCGCCATCAAAGCACCCTCACCCTGAAGCGTCACGTCACTAGCCGCCGCAGCATCCACCACCAGCAGCTCATCTTCAACCCCGCTAACCGTGCGGCCCCGGGTGGTTATATGACGACGTCGTCGCAGCCCCAAAGGCTCACGGGCGGTAGCCTGATAAAAAGCCCGCGCCGCCGGGGCACGCCAATCCAACAGCACCTCACGGCGCTGATCATCATGCAAACCCACGCGCCCCACATAGTGACGCGAACCGTCACTATTATCCATACGCCCAAAAACCAGTCGGTGCTCCACACCCTCAAGGGTGGCAATCCGATTAGCATAGTGAGCCGCAAACGCGTCACGCTCACCGCGCGCCTGATGCGTGCCCGAAGCACCCCTAGCCTCAGTAGCACTTAAAGTCTTGCGAGCCTGCGCAATTTGGGTATCAAGCTCCCTATAAGCACGGTCAACTACAACCTGCTCATCGGCAATAGCCTGGGCCAACGCACTAGAGACAGACACATCAGACACTACAAACCTCACGCTTAACGCCAGTAAAAATCGACTATCCATTATTCTTGTTCCAAAGCCACAACGCGAGCAAATCTTGCAACTTGTTCACAGTGAGCACTACGACACCAAACAAATGGAACAAAAGACCAGCTAAACCAGTTAGCCAAACAAAGAAACAAAACCACTAAAAACTAATAGCGGCCACAAAAACCAGCTGCCACACACAAGGGGGAACCATGCAGACGCTATACACCATGAATCTAGAGCGCCACGCCCAGATCCACCCCCGCGTACTACTGCACCAATTCGACGGCGCCATCGACGCCGGTAACGCCGCCAACCTCGCCACCGAGCAGCTACTAACCACCCTGCCGGGCAAGGCAGTGGCCACCTTCAACATCGACGCCCTGATCGACTACCGCTCCCGGCGCCCCACCATCAGCTACGACCACGGCAAATTCCTAGAAACCACGCGCCCTAGCCTCACCCTGGAACTACTGCGCGACGACAACGGCGAAGAATTCCTCTTCCTACACGGCGACGAACCCGACTACCGCTGGGACGAACTAAGCAACGCCATCATCCACCTAGTCCGCTCCCTAGGCGTAACCACCGCCATGGGAATGGCCGGCATCCCCATGCCCGTGCCACACACCCGCCCCACCCAGGTATACGAACACGGCCAACACGTGCCAGACGACCCAAACCATCCCAAAACCTTCGGCTACATGGAATTTCCTGCCGCCTACGGTAACTACCTAGAACTACGCCTAGGCCAAGCCGGATTCGACTCACGCGGCGTCAGCGCCTCCGTACCCCACTACCTACTACGAGACGACTTCCCCCAAAGCGCCTCAGCTCTGCTGCGCGCAATCGCCAAATCCATCAACCTGGCCCTGCCGGTAGGGGACCTGGAAGCCAACTCCATCACCAACCTAAACGCCATCGAAACTGAAGTCGCTAACCGCCCAGAAGTCGCCGCCCTCGTGCAAGCCCTGGAGAAGCAATACGACAAGTCACTAGACAGCGTCTTATCCCCGCCACCAGACCTAAGCCTGCAAAACGTGGATCTCAATGACACCGACCTGGACACCCTCACCGCCCAGCTCGAAGCCTTCCTCGAATCCAACAACTCAGGCAACGGCCCCCGCCAAGGCCCCAACAACTCGGGAAACGCCACCAACCAAGAGCCCAACCACGACCAGCCAGAAGCCTAAAACCAGCGGGAAGGCCAAAACCAGCCGGAAGGCCAAAACCAGCGGGAAGGGCAAAACCAGCCGGAAGGCCAAACACGGCTAACATCTAATACCGTGAAAAAACCAGCCCCCACCCAGCAGCCCACAAACCAAAAAGACGGGCTAAAAGCCTGGATCGTATTTTTAGGCGGAGGCCTGGCCTACTGCATGGCCATGTGCGCACGCACCTCCTTCGGCGTGGCCGTACCCTGGGCAGACCAACGCTTCGGCCTATCCTCAGCCCAACTAGCCGTATTCATCATGGGCCAGCTAGCCGTCTACGCCGCCGCCCAAATCCCCGTAGGCCTCCTACTAGACCGCTACGGCTCACGCAAAGTACTCACCTGCGGCCTAATCATCGTAGGCCTAGGCCAACTAGCCCTCGCCCAAGCCCACACATTCCCCACTGCGCTCGCGGCCAGGGCCCTGGTGGGGGCCGGCGACGCCACCGCTTTTATTGGTGTGGTGCGGTTTTTGCCGGCTTGGTTTAGTGCTTCACGGGTGCCGCTACTAACCCAGATAACTAACGTGGGGGGCCAGATTGGGCAGGTAATCAGTGCTTTCCCAGTGGTGTGGTGGCTGCATGATTACGGCTGGTCTACCAGCTTTAACCTGGTGGCTTTGGCGGTGTTTATGGCTGCCGTGTCTACGGCGGTGCTGGTGCGCGATGACCCTTCAGGCGCTAAGACGCCGGTTGCGCAAACTGAGTCGGTTAGGCGCTCTATGGGGGCGGTGCTGCGTAACCGCGCCACCTGGGTGGGTTGGATGATTCACGCTACGGCGGCGTTCCCTTTTAACGTGATTGCCCTGATGTGGGGGTCGGCTTGGATGCGTCAAGGGATGCATTTAAGCGACACGGTTAGTGCCACCATGCTTAGCTTAGAGGGCTTGTTTTTGGTGGCCGCTGGGATTCCGGCTGGAATTATTTCTGGACGTTGGCCTAGGCGCCGGCTACAAACCTGCCTGGCTGCCTATGCGATAAGTGTTTTGACCTGGGTGGTGGGGCTAGCTTTGTCGCCTTCAGCGGCGGCAGCGTTAATTGTGATTATTGGGGCTGCTATTGCTTCATGTGTGGGCGCTTTAGGTTTTGATATTGTGCGTGAATATACCCAGCGTTCACGTTGGGGCGTGGCTATTGGTACGGTTAATACCGGTGGTTTTGTTTCCTCAATTATTGCTGTTGAGCTGGTGGGATTAATTCTTGACCTGCGTGGGGGAGCGCGCACCGGCAGTGATTTTATCGTTGCTTTTGGCGCTATGGGCGTTATCATTGCAGTACTGGTAGTAAGTTTGCTGATTGTTTCACGCCGCTTGCATCCCCAGGTAGGTATTCCTCAAGAAAGTTAAACCACTCATGAGTGGCTACTTTAAAAAACCGGTACTTAGCGTTGTAGCTAGTGCTTTGGGTTTAGTGTTGCTGTGTGCCTGCGCTGGCACAAAAACTACGACGCCCCCTGGTGCGGTTAGCGCTAGCATTACGGCGTCTACCAGCGCGGCGGCCGTAGATGTGCAAGTGCCCAGCACCAGGGAAGTAAACACTTACGCCACCGACGGGGTAATCCCACCAGGATGCAGCAAACAAACTGCCACTGATGAGGGGCGAAAAGTATTTCTCATCTCGAACGGTCAAATTTGGCAGGGCCGCGCCGAGCTAGTGTGCAGCCCGGATATGGCCGCTTATCCCACCCCGGTAAGCACCTGGTAGCTTAGTGGGTTCTAATTCAGTAGGTTCTAACTACGACGGCGCCGCTAACTACTGCTGCCCAGTACTGTTTGGTGGCGCCGCACGTTTTTGGCTGGCTAGTTGTAGCGCGAGAGGGCGCCGTCGCTGTGGCGGTAAAGCTGGGCTGGTAGCGGCAATTTACGTACCGCACGGGAAAGACGGTCAAAATCTTCAGCGCTAAAACCAGTTTTGCGCGCCACCAACACCAAATTGCCACGACGCTTGCCACGCGCCACGGCGGCGTCGCTAATAACCAAAAAATCACTTATCTGGGCTAAAGCCGCAAACTGCGCCTGCACTTGGCTAGTTGGGGCGGAGGCAGCATTAATTAAAAACAGCCCCTCGCTCTTAAGCGCATTCATGCACGAGTGCATAAATTCCGGTGTGCAGACACTGTCAGGTACCGTGCCGGCGCTAAAAATATCGCGCACAACCACATCCCAAAACTCAGCTTTTAAACTTGGGGCAGCCACTACGGCGTCGTCAATGCGAATACGCAGACGCGGCGAACGTGGCAAATCAAACCACTGGCGCACATAGGCGGCTAATTTAGCGTCAATTTCTACCGCCAACTGCGCAGAACCCGGATGGGTTGCGTCCCAAGCGCGCGCTAAAGCACAAGCCGCTCCGCCTAAATGCGCTGCATTTAAAGGTAGATCCTCACCTAGCAATACTTTTACAGCCGCATCCATATGCTGGTGATATTCAAAATCCAAATACGCTGGATCAGCCAAATCAATAAATGATGACTCAGTTTCATCCAAATACAGCAAAATACCCTGATCGCGAGCCTCTAAGCGGGCGCTGGCAAAAGAAGTAGCTACCGGCTCGGTAGGCAAACTAGACAGTGACAAGCTATCGCTAGTTTTGGCGGCAGGCTTAGATCGGCGGCGTTTACTCACCCACACAAGTTACCCTGTAGGCGTGTCCAAAGCACCGCGTAGTGACCAAGCCCGCCGCTTTTGGGGTGACGATGATAGCGCCACCCCGATTTTGCACGTGGACATGGACGCATTTTTCGCCGCCGTGGAGCTACGCGAAAATCCCTCCCTGCGCGGCAAGCCGGTAATTGTGGGCGGATCTAACGGCAGGGGAGTGGTGTGCGCGGCCACCTACGAGGCTCGCAGCTACGGCGTACATTCCGCCATGCCGGTAGGCCAAGCGCTGCGTCGCTGCCCCCAGGCTATTGTGCTGCCGGTACGTCACCAGCTCTATAGTCAGGTATCCAAGCAGGTAATGGGTATTTTGGGGGCGATTACCCCGCAGCTAGAGCAGTTAAGCATTGATGAGGCCTTTTTAGATGTTTCTGGCTCTAGACGCCGTCTAGGTAGTCCCTGCCAAATTGCTGCTAACTTGCGCCAGCAAATTTCCCAGCAGCTGGGGGTCACCGCCTCAGTAGGTATTGGTGCCAACAAACTAATAGCCAAACTGGCTTCCGCTCACGCCAAACCCGACGGGATGCTGCTGGTGCCCGCCAGTGCCACCCAAGAATTTTTGGACCTACTGCCGGTAGGAGCCATGTGGGGAGTGGGGGACAAAAGCGAGCGCAAACTGCATGAGTGGGGTATCGACTCGGTAGTGGATCTGCGCCGCACCCCGCGCGCCCAGCTTGAGCGCATCCTGGGTAAAGCTGCCGCCTGGCACCTATATAACCTCAGTCGCGGCATTGATAACCGCCCGGTTAGCCCGGTGCGTGAAGAAAAATCCATTAGCACCGAAACCACTTTTGATACCTATATTCACGAGCGTGCCCAAGCTAGGCAGGTACTGCTGGATCAGTGTCACCAGTGCGCTATCCGCCTGCGCAAACACGGCTGGCAGGCGCGGGTAGTGGGAATAAAGGTGCGCGACGGCAATTTCAAGACTCTCACCCGCTCACGCACCCTGGCCGAGCCTACAGATACAGCTCGTTATTTATGGGAGCAGGTTTCTGAGCTGTTTGCGGCGCTGCCGATGCCGCCCCAGGGGATCCGGCTGCTGGGGGTGCGCACTGAGTCTTTGGTACGTGCCGACGGCGCCGTGCAGCTCAGCTTCGACACTGACGAGCGCAGCGCTAAAACTGAAAAAGCTGCCGACGCGATCCGTGAACGCTGGGGGGCAGGCCTCATTGGCCCAGCTGCGCTGCTGGGGACGCCCAAACGCAACTAGTGCATAAAACGCAACTAGCACATAAGCTGCGCGCATATAACTAGCGTGAGCGTAGTTAGGCCTTGGAGCGAGAGTAAGCTGTGGGTTTAGGGTTCAGTTTTGGCTGGCCGTGCACGCTAAGGTGACAACGAGACTTAAGCCGGCCTAGAGTTTGGGTAAATAGAGAGGGTGAACAAACATGGCACTATCAGAACGGGAAAAGGAAGTCCTGCGTGACCTTGAAGCGCAGCTGGGTAGCACGGATCCGGACCTGGCCGCCTCTATGTCTGACCCTATGGATGAGCGCTCTGAACTTGGCTGGCGGCCTTCGCCGCGCCACGTTGGCATGGGTGTTTTTGCGGTTATCGTCGCTTTTGCCGGCATGATCGCCTGCGTGGCTTTCTTCCACTCGGTGTGGTCGGTACTAGGGGCCTTGATTTGCTTTGGCCTGGCCGTATGGGGCGTGGTGATTGCACTAACCAACGCCAACACCCTTGCTGTCGAGCCTGGCGCTAAGCCTGCCAGGCCTGTCAAGAAATCTAGCTTCATGGCTCGCCAAGAGGAGCGCTGGGACAAGCGCAATTCCTAAGGACTTAATAGCCCATCTGGGCGCCCAGGTCTAGCACCAAATTTTCCCTCCACAACGCACCCCGACCAGCCCGGGGTGCGTTTTTGTTGCATGCCCACTAACAGTCGCTGGTTGGTTTGTATGGTTTTTACAACTTCGTCTTAAGTTACAACCGTGTAATTTACCAAAATGTAGTAATTGGTGGGGGGAAGTGGGGTATTGTGGAGGGGTCAAATAGTGCGGCGGAGGGAGCGTCCATGTTCATGGGCTCTTACTCCCCGAGGCTAGATGACAAAGGACGCTTAATCCTGCCAGCTAAGTTCCGTGAGGAGCTGAGCGATGGGCTAGTTCTTACGCGCGGCCAAGAGCATTGTCTCTACGCCTTTCCCTATGCGTGAGTTCGAGCGCATGTACGCCCAGCTACAAGCGGCACCTATCTCTCAGAAACGAGCTCGCGACTACATGCGTGTCATGCTCTCCGGAGCTGACCAGCAAACTCCTGACAAACAGGGGCGTATAACAATCGCGCCGCCTCTGCGGGCTTATGCCTCATTGAGTCGGGAGCTAGCGGTCAACGGTGTTGGTTCGCGACTGGAAATCTGGGATGCGGCAACTTGGGATGCTTACCTAGCGGAACAAGAAAGCGTCTTCGCCTCCACTGCGGAAGAGATCATCCCAGGTTTCTTCTAACCCTGTTGCTTGAGGCCTGAGCCTGAACGCTCCGAGTTCACTTCCCCGATCTCGGATAGACGGGCGCAGACCTGAGGCCGCAGAATTCCCCGTTCCCTTCGTACTGTGCCCGACTTATACCCTCAGATAGGACAGCTATGGAACACATCGGTGTTTTACATACACCAGTCCTACTTGAGCGCTGTCTAGACCTGTTAGCAGGGGCATTCACCAGCCAAAACCCGGTGATGATTGACTGCACTTTGGGTATGGGAGGGCACAGCGAAGGGGCCTTGGAGCGGTTTGAAAACTTAACCGTAATAGGTATCGATCGTGATCCGCAGGCCATTGCTTTGGCTAGCGAGCGCTTAAAGCGCTTCGGAAGTCGTTTTCAGGCAGTGCACACCACTTATGACCACATTGATGAGGTAGCTCGTCTTTATGGTCACGGTGGTTACGTCGACGGCGTGCTAATGGATCTGGGCGTGTCTTCCCTTCAACTAGATGAAGTGGAGCGCGGCTTTTCCTATGCCCACGACGCAGCCTTGGACATGCGCATGGATCAAAGCAGCGGGGTTAGCGCCCAGCAGCTGCTTGACACTGCCAGCGTCCAGGAGCTGACCCGCTACTTGCGTGAATACGGCGAGGAACGGTTTGCCAGCAAAATCGCCAGCGCCATTGTGCGCCGTCGTGAAGCCGGTAAGCCCGTAACTTCTACCGGTGAACTGGTTCAACTGGTGCGTGACGCATTACCAGCAGCAGCAAAACGTACAGGAGGTAACCCTGCTAAGCGTACTTTCCAAGCTTTGCGTATAGCCGTTAATAACGAGCTTGAAGTCCTTTCCAGCGCAATCGTTAGCGCAGTTGATGTACTGCGCGTAGACGGGCGGATTGTGGTTGAGTCTTACCAATCACTAGAAGACCGCATTGTTAAGCAAACATTCACAAAGGCTGCCTCCCTTGCAGCTCCCGTGGATATGCCTGTAGTGCCCGACGACGCTCTACCCGTCGTCGAGTTACTAACCCGTGGCGCTGAACGCGCAGACGCTAAAGAACTGGAGCACAATTCCCGCTCCGCTTCAGTTCGCTTGCGTGCTGCTCGTAAATTGCGTCAAGTTCCCATCTCCCAACACATCTCCCTCAACACAAAGCAAAGGAAACACCGGTGAGTAGTTCAGCTGCCCTCAAAACTGAGCCTGTAAAGGCTAAGCGTGCTGCCTCCCGTGCCAGTGAAGCAGCGCCCTCGCAACAGCCCAAACTGTCCGTAGTAGCTGGGATCTCCCCAGCTCAGCGTCGTCACCTGGGAGTAATCATGATGGTTATTCTCGGTTTAGTTATCGCCATTGGTGGTCCGCTACTGGTTAGCGCCCGCACCACCTTTGAAGCGATTGAAACCTCGCGGCTAACCCAGGAACTGGAAGTGGCCCGCGATCACACCACCACCTTGCGTCAGGAACTGGAAAAGGCCGAATCACCCGTAAGCATTGAGCAGCGGGCCCGCGCCTTGGGTATGGTTCCGGCAGGTTCCTCCGGCGTAGTCCAGCTCGATAAGGGTCTTGTCAGCGGCGGCAGTACTTCAGATAGCGCTAAGTGACGCTAGCTGCCAGTTAAACTGTTTCCTATGCGAGCCTTGGTAAAGAGTTTGATCGCCGTCAAGTACTAAAATTCATTGGCGGCGGTTGCGCTACTTTAATCGCTGCGCGACTAGTCCAATTACAGGTGTTAGAAGCCAAAGCCCTTAGCGAAGAGGGTGCCAGCGCTTACACCAAAGTGATTGAAAAACTAGCCCAACGCGGACAGATTAAGGACCGTAAAGGACAGATACTGGCTGGCTCAACCATTACTTACGACGTTGGCGTAAACCAGATCAAACTGGGTAGCTACGTCCACACCTCACCATTTAAAAATGCTGATGGCTCCACCACATACAAAGTGGTGGGTTACGGCCCGGCCGAAGCTGCCAAGCAGCTGGCGCCGATTTTGCAAATGGATCGCCATGAATTAGGTGGACAGCTCATCGGTGACTCTACCTATAAGATCCTGGCCAAGGACATCACTCCTGACGAGTGGCGTTCAATCAAGGTGCTAGGGATCCCTGGTGTTGAGCCTGACTCACATGTGCGCCGCACCTACCCCTCAGGGGCAGTGGCAGGCAACATTTTGGGCTACGTAATTGAGCAGGCTTTCTACACCTTCCAAGACGAATCTGGAAAAGTGGTTGAGGTCAACCAAGATGACCTTACCGAAGTTCAGGCAAGCGCCATCAACTCCGGCACCCTATCTGCCACACGCGAGCTGCGTAACGTAGGCCAAGCCGGGCTGGAACTCAGTCGCAATAAAGATCCTTACCGGCACCCGTGGGCTTGAACGTGTAGAAATTTCTATCAACTCAGACGTACTGCCAAACGGGGTTATTGAGGACAAGCCAGCCCGGCGTGGCCAAAACATCACCACTACCATTGACCGTGACCTGCAAATGCTGGCCCAAAAGGCCCTAGATGAGCAGGTTAAAAAGATGGGTGCGCGCTGGGGCTCAGTCATAGTTATGGATCCAGCTAGCGGTGACGTGCTGGTGCTAGCTGACTCTAACTCTGTGGATCCCCTCTCAGCCAGCTAAAACCCCTGAAGCTAACCGCCGTTCACGCACCGTAGAAGCTGTCTTTGACCCCGGTAGCGTAGGCAAGGTGGTTACCTTCGCCGCCGCGCTAGACCAAGGCAAAATCACTCCCGAGCACAGCTGGGTGGTGCCCGATGCTTGGACTAGCTCCAACGGGCAATCATTTTAGTGACTCCCATGAGCACGAAACAAAGTCTTATACCGCCACACAGATTTTGGCTGAATCATCCAATATCGGCACAATTTTTGTTGGCGACACTATTAGTGATGAAGTTCGTTATAACTACATGCGTAAATTCGGTTGGGGGAGCCTGACCGGCATTGAAATGCCTTCCGAAAGCGCCGGTTTAATGAGCTCTTACACCAAATGGGATGGGCGTCAGCGCTACACCACTATGTTTGGTCAAGGTGTCTCTACCACCGCCTTGCAGGCAGTATCTACCCTGGCCACAGTAGCTAACAAGGGGGTACGTGTACCCCCGCGTTTAATCAAGGAATACACCGATTACACCGGTAAAGTCACCAAACCGCAGGCCCCTACGCCCACGCGGGTAATTAGTGAGGCTAGCGCGGCCACACTAGAAAAAATGCTGGTCGCCGTCACCCAAAAGGGCGGTACTGCGGAAAGCGCCGCCATTAACGGCTATCAGGTGGCCGGTAAAACCGGTACCTCAGAAATTATTGGGGGAGAAGCTAGCGGCGGCACGGTGGCTTCTTTTGTGGGTTTCCTACCTGCCGGGCTTTCTAAAGGTAAGCCTGCTGTGGCCGTTTCGGTGGTCATTTATGACCCGCAAGCAGCCATTTATGGTGGTGATGTGGCTGCGCCTGTATTTCGCCAGGTGGCCACCGCTGCCATGCATAACCTGGGCCTGGCTCCAGATCCGCAGCTGGTAGAGAATAATCCCACTTCCAGCCCCAGCCAAACTCCCAGCTAATAAGCAGGTAAATAAGAGATTATGAATCTCAGTGTGGCAAACCGATTGCCGCAGTTAACGAAAATAGCGCTAAATTAGGAAGCTATGAGCATGAAAGCTTACGAAGAGACCGATGCGCTGCGCCCCACGCAGGTGGAGGGCGTACCCCTAGCTCACCTTGTAAAGGCCCTTGAGCTGCACGAACTTGCCCCTGTTGGAGACCTGAAAGTAACGGGTGTAAGTGTTGACTCAAGTGATATTGCCCCGGGTGATCTCTTTGTGGCTATTGCTGGCCTGCGTTCGCACGGGGCCCGCTACGCTGCCGACGCCGTCTCTCGCGGGGCTGTGGCTGTGCTTACCGACGCCGCCGGGGCTGCAATACCTTGAGGGTCTAGAGGCTGCGGTAGTTACTAGCGAGCAGAATCTACGTGCGCTAGCTGCCCAGATTGCCGCCACTATTTACGACAATCCCAGCCAGAAACTATTTGTAGCTGGGGTTACCGGCACCAACGGCAAGACCACCACTACCTTCTTGCTGCGCGCCATGCTCGACACTCACTTTGGGACTTCAGCCCTAGCTGGCACGGTTTTGCTCGGTGTTGGTGACGAACTTTACCCTTCGCCGCGCACCACTGTGGAATCCCCGGTGCTTCAGCGTCTGCTAGCCACCGCCGTCGAGCGGGGAGCTAGCGCCGCCGTCGTAGAAACCTCCTCCCACGCCATCGCCCTTAACCGCGTGGACCAGGTGGCCTACGACGTCGTCGGCTTTCACCAACCTGCAGCACGACCACCTGGACTTCCACCACACCATGGAGGAGTACCTAGAGACCAAGGCACGCATTTTCACCCCCGAGCGTGCCCGCCACGCAGTTGTGTGCGTAGATGACGAGTGGGGCGTCAAGCTAGCCGACATGTGCGACCAGCGCGGCCTGCCTTTTGACACGGTCAGCGCCTACGCCGGTGAAGGCAAGGCCCACTGGTGGGTTAGCTCGGCGCACGCTTCGCTTAAGGATGTGGCCACCACCTTCGTGCTGCACGGTCCCAAGGGCGAAGAAATTAAGGCCTACTGTCCGCTGCCGGGCCTGGTGAACGTACAAAATGCGGCCCTGGCCCTGGTCATGGCGCTACGCAGCGGGGTAAGCGTGGATGAAGCGGTTGAGGCTATGCGCCACGCCCACAACATTCCTGGACGTATGCAGCGCATCTCCAACCGTGACGGGGTACGTGCCCTGACCATCGTGGACTACGCTCACACCCCCGAGGCTCTCCAGCTAGCCCTAGAGGCAGTACGTGAGATCACCCCTGGCAAGCTGATTATTGGCTTTGGTTCTGACGGTGACCGTGACAAGGGCAAGCGCCCGCTGCTGGGTGAAATTGCCGCCCGTGAAGCAGACCTGCTGGTAGTAACTGACGAAAACCCGCGCCACGAGGTAGCTAGCGAGATCCGCGCCGAAATTCTGGCCGGTGTGCGCAAGGTTCGCCCCGACTTTGCTGGCGTTGAAGAAATCACCACCTGCCGCGCTGACGCTGTACGCCGCTGCGTAGAGCTAGCTGGCCCCTGACGATACCGTAATCGTCACCGGTAAGGGCCACGAGCCCTACCAGGAAGTTGGCGACGAGAAGATCCCTTACAACGACGCTCCGGTTATGGCCGCTGCGGTCGCTGACAAGTGGGGTGACAAATGAGTGGCATGTGTCGCGACGCCGCTTGGCTAGCTAGCGCCTGTGAAGGTCAGCTGGTGGGCCTTGAGGGCACTGAGCTAGTTAGCGCCCCGGTAGTTATTGACTCACGCCAGGTCAGTGACCACGGCTGTTTTGTGGCCATTGTGGGTGAAAACGTAGACGGGCATGACTACGCGCCTGCCGCTTACAACTCCACCAAGGGGCTTGTGATTATCAGCTCCAAGGATCTGGACGTGCCCCACATTCGCGTCCAAGACACTGTTGATGCGCTAGGCAAAATTGCCTACAGCTACCTGCGTGAGATCCGCCAGTACCGTGAAGCTAACGGTTTGCCCTTTGATGTGGCCGGCGTAACTGGCTCGGTTGGTAAAACCACCACCAAGGATCTAACCCGCCAGATTTTTGCCTCCCAGGGCCCCACGGTAGCCCCGCAAGCCTCCTTCAATAACGAGATCGGCTTGCCGCTAACCATTTTGGAAGCCGATAACGACACCCGCTACCTGCTGCTAGAAATGGGTGCCTCGGGGCCTGGGCACATCGCCTACCTGACCGATATTGCCCCCCTGGACGTGGCCGCAGTGCTTATGGTGGGTCACGCCCACATGGGTGGTTTTGGTTCAGTTGAGGCTGTGGCTCGCGCTAAGAGCGAGATTATCCAGGGCTTGCGTAGCAGCGGGGTGGCGATTTTGAACGCTGACGACCCGCGCACCATGGCCATGGCTGAGCTAGCTCCCGGCCCGGTATTTAGCTTCTCACCTTCAGGCGAGCCCGCTAACGTACGTGCCGACGACGTCGTCATCGGCCCCGACGGACGCGCCAGCTTCACCGCCCGCACCGCTGGCGCCAGTGCCCCAGTCCAGCTACAGCTGGTGGGCGCGCACCATGTGGCTAACGCCCTGGCGGCGCTAACCATTGCCCTAGTGGTGGGCATTGATCTGCAAGCCGCCGCCCAGGTACTCAGCCAAGCACAGGCCCTTAGCCCGCACCGTATGGATGTGCATAGCCTAAGCGGACAGCTGCTGCTGATTGACGACTCTTACAACGCCAATATTGACTCCGTAACCGCCGCCCTAGTGGCACTTAAACAGCTGGCTGAGGGAGCGCCGCAAGGTGTTTGTAGCCGGGCAGATGCTGGAGCTAGGCGACACCTCTGAGCAAGTGCATACGCGCACTGCCGAGCTGGCCCAACGAGGCCGGCGTGAGCGACATTGTGGCCATTGGCGAAGCTGCCCGGCCTCTTGCCCGCCGCGCCCGCGAGTTAGGCATTGCCACCACCTACGTTGACGATGCTGATCAGGCCTTGGCCATGATTGATCAGATCGTGACAGACTTCGATGCAGTGTTGGTTAAAGGGTCCCACTCCTCAGGGGCCTGGCGAATTGCCGACTATCTCAAGGAGGTTCGCGCCTAAATGGTTGCATACCTGGTAGCAGCGGTCGTATCCCTACTGGTGTCCATAACCGGCACCCCGCTACTGATCCGTATTCTGCACAAGAAGCAGTATGGGCAATTCATCCGCCAAGATGGCCCCACTAGCCACTTCACTAAGCGCGGCACCCCCACCATGGGTGGCCTGGTGATGATTATCGCCACGGTGCTGGGCTACCTGGCCGCTAACCTGTTTGATATGCGCACTCCGCGCGCCTCAGGTCTGCTGCTGCTGTTTTTGATTGTGGGCCTGGGCGCAATTGGTTTCTTTGACGACTACGTCAAGATTTCCCATGAGCGCTCACTGGGTCTAAAGCCGATGCAGAAGATCATTGGCCAGGCTTTTGTGGGTATCACCTTCTCTGTGTGCTGCCTGTTCTTCGCTAACAAGGCGGGTATCACCCCCGGTTCTACCGCTATCTCCACAGTTCGCGACACCGGTTTTGACCTGGCTGCCTGGGGCACTGCCCTGGGGCTGGTGCTGTTTGTGCTTTGGTGTAACTTCCTGATCACCGCCTGGTCTAACGCGGTTAACCTAACTGACGGTATGGATGGTTTGGCCGCAGGCTGCTCAACAATTGTGTTTGCCGGCTACACCATGATCGGGATTTGGCAGTCCAACCAGTCTTGCCAGGGCGGCTACGCCCAGGCCCTGGGCTGCTACGAGGTGCGCGACCCGCGTGACCTAACCATGATTGCTATCTCGCTGATGAGCGCCTGCCTGGGCTTCCTGTGGTGGAACGCTGCTCCGGCTAAGATCTTTATGGGTGACACCGGCTCCCTGGCTCTAGGTGGCGCGGTAGCTGGTTTGTCAGTGCTTACCCGCACCGAATTCCTGGCGGTAATCTTGGGCTTCCTGTTCCTGGTTGAGGTTATGAGTGACGTCATCCAGGTCGGTTACTTCAAGGCCACCCGTAAGCGTGTATTTAGGATGGCCCCCATCCACCACCACTTTCGAGGTGGGCGGAATGCCTGAAGTTACCGTAGTGATACGTTTCTGGATTGTGGCCTCTATGGGTGTGGCCCTAGGTTTGGGTCTGTTCTATGCAGAATGGTTGGCCGCCAACCATGTCTGATTCTTTCTCTGAGCTTCTAGCTTCACGTACCGTAAGCGTAGTTGGTTTAGGGGTTTCTGGGCGTGCCGTGGCTAAGGTCGCGGCACGTCGCGGCGCTAAAGTTATTGCTTTTGATGCTAAAGCTGGCGCTGGCGAGGCGCTTAGTAAAGAGCTTGATAACGTCAGCGTATTTACTGATGCTGACCCCGAGGCCTTGGCCGACAAGATCCGCACTCATGCCCGCGACCTGCTAGTTATCTCTCCGGGAATTGCCCCCACCTCTGCGCTGTACCAGGCCGCTAGCGTGGCCCCGGTAGAAATGATTAGCGAGGTGGAGCTAGCTTGGCGTCTGCACGCCGTCGGTCCCCAACGCAGCCAGCCCCTGGCTAACCATTACCGGCACTGACGGCAAAACCACCACCGTCAATATGCTGGCCTCAATTTGCAGGCCCAAGGGCTAAACGCCCCGGCAGTAGGCAATGTTGGTAAACCCATCATCCAGGTGGTTGATGAAGGCGGCTATGACGCTTTGGCTGTGGAGCTATCCTCTTTCCAGCTGCACCTGACTAAGTCAGTAGAGCCGCTGGCATCTATCTGCCTGAACCTGGCCGCTGACCACCTTAACTGGCATGGCTCGCTGGAGGCTTACGCCGCCGATAAAGCCAAGGTTTATACCAACACCCAGCTGGCTGCCATCTATGATCTAGCCAGCGAGGCTGCCCTAAAAATGGTGCAAGAGGCAGATGTGCGTGAAGGCTGCCGCACTATTGGTTTAAGCCGCGCGGTGCCTGAAATCAACCAGTTTGGTATTGACGACGGCGCCATTGTGGATCGCGCTTTTGTGCCTTTGTGCAATAAGAACGCCCAGATTGTGGCTGAGCTAGAAGACCTGGCTCACCTGGCCCCCGGCGGCAAGCTAGAGGCACTGCCCAGCCACATTATTTCTGACGCTTTAGCCGCAGCTGCCCTAGCGCGCGCAGCAGGTGTGCAGCCAGCTGCCGTGTCTAAAGGACTGCGTGACTTTACCCCCGGCGCTCACCGCCTGCAGACTGTAGCCACCATAGATAACGTGGCCTGGGTGGATGACTCTAAAGGCACCACCGCTCACGCCACCGCCGCAGCTTTAGCGTCACACGCACCCAACTCGGTGGTGTGGATCGCTGGCGGCGACGCTAAAGGCGCAGACCTTAGTGAACTGGTGCGCCAGGTGGCCCCGGTGCTGCGTGGGGTAGTGGTGCTAGGGGTGCACCCAGAGTTCATCACTGAGCCGCTAGCTAAATACGCCCCCCAGGTGCCCTACACGATTGTGGGCCAGGGTAGCCCCGCTGAACTGGCCAAAACCATGGTGGCTCAAGCCGCTAGCATGGCTCAAAGCGGTGACTGCGTAATTTTGTCCCCGGCCTGTGCCTCCTGGGACCAGTTTGTCTCCTACAACCAGCGCGGTGACCTGTTTGCTCAGGAGGTTGCAGCGCGCGCGGGCCAGGTAGGTTAATGTGAAGCAAGCTTATTTCTGGGTGCGCGGGCGCTATCGAGGCGTTAAAAGCTGGCTAGACCAGTTTGATGCGCTTAGCTACTATCTGCTGATTATCTGCGCCACCACCTTGGTGCTAATTGGCCTGTATATGGATATTTCTATCCAGCAGGTGCAGATCGCCAGTGACTCAGAAGGCTCTGCCTCACTTACCCAACTATATGAACCCTACTTGCGCACCACCTTGATCTATCTGGTGGGTATCGCTGCAGCTTGGGGAGTTTCCCGCCTAAAACCAGCCATTATTATCCGCTACGGTTGGCTAATGCTGGTGCCGGCGGCGATTTTACAAACCCTGATTTTCACCAGCCTGGGGGTGACCATCGGTGGTAACGCAGGTTGGGTGCAGCTGCCCGGAATTGGCCCGGTGCAGCCCGCTGAGCTATCAAAACTAGCTTTGATTTTGGCGCTAGCCGCAGTGCTAGACCGCTACACCGGGGCGCTTACCTCCCGAGTAGCCCTGGCGCTTATGGGCTTTATAGTTGCGGCCACAGCCGGCCTAGTGGTGCTTGGTAAAGACCTGGGTTCAGCCCTGGTAATGGTGGTGATTGTGGCCGCGATGCTAGTTATCGCTAAATTCCCGGCTAAATACATGGCCATAACCGGCACCCTGGGAGCGGTGGGTATCAGCATCCTTACCTATATGAGCGCCAATCGCCGTGCCCGCATTTCTGCCTGGTGGAATATGCCTTCCCTGGCCGACGACGAATCGGGCCTGACCTACCAGCCTCACCACGCTGAATACGCCTTCGCCCACGGGGGAGTGCTAGGTGTAGGCAGTGATGGTTCACGTGAAAAATGGGGTTACCTAACCCAGTCCGAATCCGACTATGTATATGCGGTTTTGGGCGAAGAACACGGCCTGGTAGGTACTTTGGCAGTGCTAATAATTTTCCTGTTGATCGGCTACTGCTGTATGCGCGTGATGCGCGCCCACGTGCGCAACCGCTACATTCTGTTTGCCACCACCGGGATCTGCACCTGGCTGGTGGGACAGGCCCTGATTAACATCATGGTGGCTACCGGTTTGCTGCCGGTTTTGGGCGTACCGCTACCGCTAATTTCTAAAGGTGGCTCATCAACTGTGGCCATCATGCTGGCGGTAGGGGTACTTACATGTTTTGCTCGAAATGAGCCCAGCGCTATCGCTGTACTGCGTTCACAATCTCAAGCTAACCGCCGCACGGTACTTGAGGCTCTTAGTAAATGGAGGATATGGCATCGTGGCTAAGAAAATTAATGCTCTGCTAGCCGGTGGAGGCACCGCTGGTCACGTCAACCCGCTGCTGGCCACCGCCGCGCAGCTGCGTGAACGTGGCGCCCAAGTGCTGGTGCTAGGCACCCATGAAGGTCTTGAAGATCGACTAGTGCCCGCCGCCGGTTTTGAGCTGCGCTATATCCCCAAGGTGCCCCTGCCGCGTAAGCCCTCCACTGATTTCCTGCGTTTGCCGGGCCGTCTGCGTGAGGCTATCGACGGCGCCAAGGCGGCCATTGAAGAAAACGAGTCCGACGTCGTCGTAGGCTACGGCGGCTACGTATCCCTGCCGGCATACTGGGCTGCTAAGTCCATGGGTGTGCCGGTAGTTATCCAGGAGCAAAACGCCCGCCCTGGCATTGCTAACAAGCTGGGTGCTAAGCAGGCCGTGGCGCTGGGACTAAGCTTCCCCGACACGCCCTTGCAAGCCCGCCACGGCGTCACCGAGGTTACCGGTATGCCGCTGCGCGCAGCCATTACCACCCTGGCCCGCAGCCGTCAGGACCCGATCCAGCGCGCCCAGCTACGCCAGCAGGGCGCCAAAGAACTGGGCCTGGACCCCCAGCTGCCCACCGTGCTGGTCACCGGCGGTTCGCTAGGGGCCCTGAGCCTTAACCGCGCCGTCGCCCAGGCCTACCGCGACTACCAGGGCCAAGTGCAGGTGCTGCACCTAACCGGTAAAGGCAAGAGTGAGCAGGTGCTGCAGCTACTGGAGGGCGCCGACACCACCCACTACCATGTGCTCGAATACCTTGACGGCATGGAATACGCCTACGCCGCAGCCGACGCGGTGATTTGCCGCTCCGGCGCGGGCACAGTCAGTGAACTAACCGCTGTGGGCCTGCCGGCACTGTACGTGCCCCTGCCTATCGGTAACGGCGAGCAGCGTCTAAACGCCGCCGCTGTGGTAGCTGCCGGAGGTGGCAAGCTGGTGGCTGACGACAAGCTAAACGCCAGCCACATCGCTGACCTGTTCAACCTGACCAATAACACGCGCCGCCTGGAAGTAGCTTCACACGCGGCTGCCAGCTGCGGTAACCCCGACGGCACCGCCAAATTTGTGGACCTGATCGAGTCGGTAGTAGGAGAGTAACTATGACGCAGTTTCACCTGATCGGAATCGGTGGGGCAGGTATGAGCGTAGTGGCTGAGCTACTAGCCCAGTCCGGCTTTGAAGTACGCGGCTCTGACGCCCGCGCCAGTGCCGTCACCGAGGCTCTTGAACAGCAGGGCATCAAGGTTTTCATCGGCCAGGCCGCCGAAAACGTTGACCCGCAGGCAATTGTGGTGGTCTCCAGCGCTATTAAGGACGCTAACCCGGAGTTGGCCTGCGCCCGTGCCCGAGGCCAGCGCATTTTGCACCGCTCACAAGCTTTGGCCCTAGCCTCTGAAGGTAAGGATTTTGTGGCAGTAGCCGGAGCGCACGGTAAAACCACCACTTCAGGAATGCTGGCCCAGGCCTTTAGCTCGCTAGGCCTAGAGCCCTCATTTGCGGTTGGCGGCACGGTTTCCGCCCTGGGCACCGGCGGTCACCTGGGCAATGGTTCCATGCTGGTGGCTGAAGCTGATGAGTCAGATGGTTCCTTCCTTAACTACCACCCGCGCGTGGAGGTAGTGCTTAACGTAGAGCCCGACCACCTAGACCACTACGGCACCCGGGAGGCTTTTGAGCAGGCTTTTGTGGACTTTAGTCAGCGTCTAGTGCCCGGCGGTTTGCTGGTTACCTGCGCCGACGACGCCGGTTCGCGGGCTTTGGGGGATGGCGGCAGCTAAGGCTGGCAAGCGTGTAACCTTCTTTGGCCTAACCGCCCCTGAAGCTAAGGCTCAGGTACCCGGCTGTGCCAGTGCGCAGCTAACTATTACTTCCCGCAGCGCCACCGGCACCCAGGCCAGCTTGGAATTTGTTGGTCCCTGATGGCGAGCGCTACCAGGCGCAGCTTAACCTGCATACTCCCGGCGACCACGTAGCCCTAGATGCTTGTGGAGCTTGGGCGGCAGGTATTGAGCTAGGAGTTGAGGCCCAGCAGATGGCTGACGCTTTAGGTACTTTTGCTGGCACCGGGCGCCGCTTTGAAAAGCGCGGCGAGCCTAGGGGAGTGGAGGTAGTGGATGACTACGCCCACCACCCCACCGAGGTTGAGGCACTGCTGAGCGCAGCTCGCGAAGTTGCCGACGCGCGCGGCGGCCGACTGCTGGTACTTTTCCAGCCCCACCTGTTCTCGCGTACCCGCAACTTTTGCCCAGCGTTTCAGCGCGGCTTTAGCTAAAGCCGATAAGAGTATCGTGATTGATATTTACCCGGCTCGTGAAACTCAGGCAGACTTCCCGCAGGTCACTTCGGCTCTGCTAGCTAATGGCACTAACGTGCAATACGTCAGCGGGCGTGAAGCTGGGGCCCTGCAGCTAGCTAGTGAAGCTAAACCTGGTGATCTGGTGTTAACTGTAGGGGCCGGAGATGTTACTGAGCTTGCTAATGTGATTATTGATGCTATCGGTGAGTAGACTTAACGTGTGAGAAGGCCCCAGACTCCCCGCCCACTGCCTATCAATAAGGATGGCAGTAACGGGGCTGCCCGTGGGGCGGCTAAGTCTGCGCAGCCAAGGCAATCTGCTGACGCTAACACTGGGCCTGCTAAAACTGGCTCAGCTGCTGGTAGTAGGCAGCGAGAAAGCGCTCAGCAACGCGTAAGCTCGCGCCAAAGTGAAACCCGCCAGCGCGATGAGCGCCAAAATGCAGCGCGTTCACGGCCCGCATCTGGGCGCCGTTCTTCACGCAGTGAGCCAGCTAGTAAAGCTCCTAGTAAAGCCGTCACCCGCACTAGCTCTGGGGTAGTTGCTAGCGCCAAAGTAGCGGAAGCTAGCCTGGCTAGCACTGATGACCATGTAGTCTCCCACGGTTTACAGCAGCGCTATGAAGAGCAGCGTGTAGCTAACCGTAAGCGTAGCTTTAACAAGCTTAAACGCCTGGTTTATGTGGTGGTGGTACTGGCGCTGGTGGCTTGGGTGGCACTAGCCTCGCCACTGTTTGCTTTGCGTATGGGTGAGATCAGGGTTAGTGGCTCCGGTGGGCAACTTTCGCCAGCTTCGGTGGCCAAGGTGATTGGGGATCAAGAGGGACGCAGCCTGCTGCTGATCGACGTCGCCAAACAAGCTAAACGGGTGGATAAAGCCTTTGTGCGCGTACGCAGCGTAACCATTGAGCGTGAGTGGCCGCGCGGTTTAAACGTAATGGTGACTATGCGTGTGCCCGTGGCGGTGTTAAAAACTGCTAAGGGTTACCAGATACTTGATGGTGATGCGGTAGTTTTAGAGACTCGCTCAAGTCAGCCGGCTGGTTTAGCAGTTATCGAATCGAGCGGCAAAATTAATTCCGTACAGGTGCAGTCAATAACTACCGCAATGGGTGCACTTGATGAGAGTGTGCGTTCACAGGTAGTTTCGGCAAGCGCCACTGAAAGCGGATATGTGAGTTTTAAGTTGTCTTCCGGGGCTAGTGTGATTTGGGGGGACAACGATCGTCCAGCCCTCAAAGCGCGTGTGTTAAAAACGCTGTTGAGCATACAAGCATCGGTTTATGATGTTTCGTATCCGCTTAACCCAACCACTAAAAAATAGCGGTTAGGAACACGCAAGACACACCGAGGAAAATAATGACTTGGGGCGATTTTGCACGTAGCGTTATCTATGCGCGAGTGATCTAGGAAACAAATTCTAAACCTAAAGTTAAGGTTTAGAATTTTAATGAAAGGCTACAGTTTTGGTTGAAACACAGAACTACCAGGCGATTATTAAGGTAGTCGGCGTTGGTGGCGGTGGCGTTAACGCAGTTAACCGCATGATCGATTCTGAACTTAAGGGTGTCGAGTTTATTGCCATCAATACCGATGCTCAGGCCTTAATCATGTCCGACGCCGATGTGAAGCTAGACATCGGCCGTGAGATCACCCGTGGCCTCGGCGCTGGCGCTGACCCGACCATCGGCCGTAAGGCCGCTGAAGACCATGAAGACCAGATCCGTGAATCCATTGAGGGTGCGGACATGGTTTTCGTAACCGCAGGTGAGGGTGGCGGTACCGGTACCGGTGGCGCTCCGGTGGTGGCTCGTCTAGCCCGTGAGCTAGGCGCCTTGACCATTGGTGTGGTCACCCGCCCCTTCAACTTTGAGGGTTCTCGCCGCATGAACCAGGCCGAAAACGGCATTAAGGCTCTGCGTGAAGAGGTAGACACCCTAATCGTTATTCCCTAACGAGCGTCTGCTGGCTATCTCTGACCCCAACATCTCTGTGACTGAGGCCTTCATTGAGGCTGATAAGGTGCTGCTGCAGGGTGTGCAGGGTATTACTGAGCTGATTACTACGCCCGGTGAAGTTAACGTTGACTTCAACGACGTCAAGTCGGTTATGCAGGGAGCCGGTACGGCACTTATGGGTATCGGTACCGCCACCGGCGATGACCGCGCCCTACGCGCTACCGAGCAGGCAGTTTCCTCGCCGCTGCTGGAAACCTCCATCAACGGTGCCCAGGGTGTACTGCTGCAATTCCAGGGGGGCTCTGACCTGAGTATCATGGAAGTCTCGCGCGCTGCTGAGATGATGCGTGAAGCCGTTCACCCCGATGCCAACATCATCTTCGGTTTGGTCACCAACCCCGCTTTCGGCGACGAGGTGCGCGTGACCGTTATTGCTGCTGGTTTTGACGAGGAGGACGAGGGTGACCTGGCTGTGCAGCCTCCGGCCCGTCGTTCAGCCCCCGCCGCTGCTCCCGCTCCGGCGGCAACCACCAGCCAGCCGCGCACCACCGGGATTCACCGCGCCGACAAGCCGGTTACCCGCCCGGTGCCCGTGGTTTCTGAACCCAGGCCCAGGCCGCGTCCCGAGCCGGTAGCCCCCTCCATCCCGCCGCGCACCGCCACCAGCGAGGTGCCCGCTTATGTGGATGAGACCGCTACCTCCACCTCTCCGGTTTTGGAGGTTCCGCGTGTGATCGGCGTTGACGACGACAGCACCGACCTCGACCTGCCTGACTTCCTGCTCTGAAATGGAATCTAGCTACTCGGCCCGGCCTAGCCATGTGCTTAGCCGGGCCGTGGGCCCTCTAGCGCGGGTATGGATTACCGCCGTTGCCTATGACCGCCCCTGCCAAGGCTATGACTTGGGCTTTAACTTGGGGCCGCATGTGGGTGATAGTCCAGCAAAGGTTATGGCTAACCGTCAGCAGTTGGCCGGGCTAATTGGGGCAGACCTAGGTTTGGGTCGTCCCGGCGCGTATTGCCTGGATGGATCAGGTACATGGTGATCGAGTGGCACAGGCAGATGCTGGCGCCACCCCGCAGGCGGATGCCTTATTGCTGCAGCGTTCTGCTTTGGTTGCCAGCTGCGCTGATGCGGCGGCGGTAATGGTGGCGGACTGTCTGCCGCTGGTACTTGCTAGCGACGACGGCGCCCTGGTGGCGGCGGTACATGCCGGCCGGCGGGGGGGCCATGGCAGCTATTGCAACCAAAACTGTGGACCAGATGGTGGAGCGTGGAGCTAACGCTAGCGCTATCCATGCTTTTATTGGCCCTCATATTTGCGGCAAATGCTATGAGGTCCCTGCAGATTTAGCGGCCCAGGCCGCCAAGCTCAGCCCTCAGGCGGCTAGCCGCACCAGGCAAGACACTCCGGCAATCGACCTAGAAGCCCTGGTGCGCAGCCAACTTTTAGAAGTCGGCTTACCTAGCGCCAACATTGCTAGCGAGCAAGTATGTACTTTTGAAAATGAGGCCTATTTTTCCTATAGACGCAGCCGCCATACCGGGCGTTTCGCACTATTAATCGCACCTGTAGGACACGCCGAAACAAATCCGTGACCTTAATATTCCTGCCGGTAACGTCAGTTAACAGGGGAAGTCCCCGCCCCTAACCAAGCCCAACCAAGAGGAGCGTAAATGAAGGCCCTTAAGCGCATGAGTAGCGCATTCGGATATAGTGAAATTGAACCTGATACCGATCTGGTTGAGCCCTTCGCGGAAACTGAGGATGAGTACGTGAACGAAGACGATTCTACGGACTACTATGACGACGCAATCATCGAAGACCGGGAACCGAACCCCGATCTGGCTCGTATTGTGACCGCAACCCCCACCAAGTACAACGATGTAGTCAACATTGGCACGGTGTACCGGGAGGGGACGCCGGTTATCGTTAACTTGACCCAGATCAACCCGAAGGAAGCCCGCCGCATCGTGGACTTCATCTCGGGTCTGGTTTACGGCCTAAACGGTGCTGTCGAACGCGTATCTGAAGCAGTATTTCTGCTTACTCCCGATAGCGTAGCTATCGAGAACAGCAATGGGGACAGCGCCGGAAGCCGCTTCGTACCCTTCAACCAGAGCTGAGTTTATTTGTGCTAGCCCCAATTTTGTCCATAATTTCCAGCCTGCTAAGCCTATATGTGTTGGTCTTGCTGTTGCGTGTGGTGATCGATCTGGTTAGTGCTTTTGCGCGTAACTGGCGTCCCAAGGGCCTGCTTTTGATACTGGCCAACGTGGTCTATGCGCTGACTGATCCGCCGCTGAAGGCTTTGCGCCGGGTGATCCCCCCGCTGGGGATCGGTGGAGTTGGAATCGATATGGCATTTTTGGCGCTGTACTTCATTATCTACGTCGCTCAAAACATCATCGGAATGTTAATTCGCGCAACGTACTGAGCCCTTCTCTCACTCTTGGTATAGACCCCGTAGTGTCATAAAGACATTGCGGGGTCTATTATTTACCTAACTTAAAGGAGGAAATATGCTTACTGCCGTACAAGTGCGTGAAACGCAGCTTCCCACTACATTTATGCGTCAGGCCTACAACCAGAGTCAGGTAAATGACCTAATCGATCGCATAGCTGCTACCTTAAGCGCCTATGAGCTGGACATGGCGACTCTGCCCTCACGCGCTGTCACGGCTAGCGAAGTGCTAAATTACCGTTTCGACTCGGTTAGCTTCGCTAAAGGCTACGACCGCCTGGCGGTAAATGACCTGCTGCATCAGGCAGCTAAGGTGCTGGGAGCTTGGGAAAAACGTTACGCTGACAACCTCAAGTTTGCGCAGACAGATGATGCCAGTGCTGATAGCTACCACCAAGCAACTGAGCAGCCAACTGTCGCTGTGCGCCAAGCAACCGACATTAATGTGCTAAGTTCTAGTGCAGTTAGTAGTGCTCAGTTCCCTAAGCATAAATTTTTCGAAGGCTATGCTTGTGGGGAAGTTGATGACCTACTAGCTAAGGTAGTTGAAGCGTTGGCTAGCTATGAACGCGGTTCCAACGTTAAACTGCTTGGCTCAAAGGATGTGGAAGCTGCCCGGTTTAAGCCAACTGGGTTTGGTGTAGTTGGCTATGAACAGGACTACGTTGATGAGTTCTTGGATCGGGTAGTGGCCAGCCTTGAGTACTGGGAAGAACACGCTTAAGCGCGTAAATCCTGCCATAAGGCGCAGCCTTGAGGTAGCCTTAAGTGGTACAAACCGTTGTATATAGCTGTCGGCTACCAAGCTGGCCGGGGAAGTATATGCACGGGGTGTGCTAACTCCCATCTCGCCGGTTGGGGATTATCCCAATTCCCACTGGTAACAAAAACAACAAGTGTCACAATTGTGTATCTTGTTGTAGTCTAAAGGAAGTGGGCTCCGCGCTGGAGTCCTGCAAAGACCCCAAAGCAAATGCGAGGTAACGAGATGACGCAGCTAACCGCTGATGACGTCCTCAACAAGAAGTTCCAGCCCACCAAGTTCCGTGAGGGCTACGACCAGGACGAAGTTGACGAGTTCCTTGACCAAATCGTCGAGGCCATGCGCGACCTGGAGAACGAAAACGCCGAGCTCAAGGCCAAGCTCGATGCTGCTAACGCTCGCGTTGCCGAGCTGAGCGAAGGCGCTCCGGTAGTAACTGCCACCCCGGTATCCCCGGTGGCTCCGATTGCTCCTGTGGTTGAGTCCCCGATCGTGGAGACCCCCAAGATCGAGCCCAGTGGCAACAATGCCGAGTCTGCTGCTGCCATGCTCGAGATGGCCCAGCGCCTGCACGACGAATACGTCGCCAAGGGTAAGGCCGAGCGTGAGCGTATCGTCACCGAGGCTCGCGCTACCGGTGAACAGCTCACCCGTGAAGCTGAAAACCAGCGCAACCAGACCCTATCTCAGCTTGAGAAGGAGCGCGCCAACCTGGAGCACAAGATTGACGAGCTGCGTCGCTTCGAGAGCGACTACCGCACTCGCCTGCGTTCTTACCTGACCAACCTGCTCAACAACGTCGAGGACGCTTCCGGCGGCGGCCAGAGCAACCTGGGTCTGTGAGACTATCCCAAGCTTAAAATTGCTGCGGCGAGGGTTTTAAAGCCCTCGCCGTTTGCGTGTCTGGTTAATAGGGAACAGCCATGGATGCACACCTAAAAAATCTCATCTGGTTTTGGTCAGTAGCCCTAGCTATAGTGGCTGCAGATCAGCTAAGCAAAATTTGGGCCCTTAACGCATTGGGGCAGGGCCAGCAGATCAAACTGGTAGGGGATTTCTTAGGCCTAGTGCTGAGTGCATAACGCTGGCGCATCCTTCTCCCTAGGTAGCCAATACACCTGGGTAATTACGGTTTTAGCGGTGCTAGTTAGCGCAGTAGTGATCTATCTAAGCCGCAAACTCAACTACCTGCCCTGGGCCCTGATCCTGGGGGCAGTGCTAGGGGGAGCGGTAGGAAACCTTATCGATCGCCTGTTGCGTAGCCCTGGCTTTGGGCGCGGCCATGTGGTGGACTTTATCGATTACAACGGCGCTTTTGTGGGCAACGTAGCTGATATAGCGATTGTGATCGCCGGCGTCGCAGTAGTGTGGCTGACCACTGTGGGGCGTAACCTTGATGGTAGCCAAAGCAAGTCATAAGTAGCGGTTAACTTTAAATCTATTATCAGGAGTTAGCATGAGCTTCAGAGTGCTTCCGGTTCCCGATGGCCTAGATGGTCAGCGTGTAGATAGCGCACTGGCACGCATGTTAGGCCTCAGCCGCACCAAAGCCGGGGAACTATGCGCTCAAGGGCGGGTAGTGTCTGAGGGTAATGTGCTAACTAAATCTGACCGCCTGCTAGGTGGCTCAATGCTGGAAGTGGATCTACCCCAGCCGCGTAGCCCCGAGCCGGTGGCCCGCCAGGTTGACGATATGGGCATTATCTATGTTGATGATGACCTGGTGGTGGTCGATAAACCTGCCGGAATTGCCGCCCACCCCTCTATGGGTTGGGATGGGCCTGACGTATTAGGGGCCCTTAAAGCCTGCAATATTTCGGTCACCACCTCCGGGGCAGCTGAGCGTCAAGGCATTGTTTCACGCCTAGACGTGGGCACCAGTGGAGTAATGGTGGTAGCCCGCAGTGAGTACGCCTATTCCAGCCTAAAACAGCAGTTTCGTGAGCACAGCGTGGACAAGATCTACCACACCTTAGTGCAAGGCCACCCCTGATCCCACCAGCGGCACAATTGATGCGCCAATTGGGCGTCACCCCTCTAGAGAGTGGAAAATGGCCATTATTGAGGGTGGTCGAGCCTCGCGCACCCATTACGACATGATTGAAGCCATGCCGCGCGCTTCACTGCTAGAAATTCATTTGGAAACTGGCCGCACCCACCAAATCAGGGTGCATATGAGCGCAGTTGGCCACCCCTGCGTGGGCGATGAAACCTATGGGCGCAGACCCGCAACTAAGCCAAGAAACCGGTTTAAAGCGCCAGTGGTTGCACGCCGTCGAGCTGAGCCTAACCCACCCGGCCACCGCCCAAAGAGTCACTTTCACCAGCCAATACAGCGCAGATCTAGCCCACGCCCTAGAAGTAGTGCGGCTTTAAAACCAGGGGCGTAGAAAAGCGACGGCACTACAAATACCAGGCGCCTGTAGTCGCGCTGCCTGTAGCCACGCTTAAAGTAAGGCCGTGCGCATCGCAGATGACAAAGGCTGCGGGCGCATCATGACTGCCACTTGCCACGCCGAGCTAGCCAGGTATTTCTCACCGCGATAGGTTAAGGCAAAGCTGGCTTGGGGCCCATACAATGGCACCTATGGCAGCTAGTGATTCCTTCGTGCACCTCCATGTCCACACCGACTATTCCATGCTGGATGGGGCCGGCAAAATCTCTAGCTATGTAGCTGAGGCAGCGCGCCAAGAAATGAGCGCGCTAGCCATCACCGACCACGGCTACATGTTTGGGGCCTACGAGTTCTACAATGCCTGCAAAAAGGCAGGGATCAAGCCAATTATCGGCGTCGAAGCCTATATGACCCCGGGCACCAGCCGCTTCGATAAAACCCGCGTGTTCTGGGGCGATGAATCCCAGCGTAGCGACGACGTCTCCGCACGTGGCTCCTACACCCACATGACCCTGCTTAGCCGCAATAATGAGGGACTACACAACCTCATGCGGCTAGATTCCTACGCCTCCCTAGAAGGCCAGTGGGGTAAAAGTCCACGTATGGACCGTGAACTGCTCTCGCGCTACAGCAAGGGTCTGATCGGCACCACTGCCTGCCCCAGTGGTGAGATTCAAACCCGCCTGCGCCTGGGCCAATATGACGAAGCTCTGCGTGCAGCTGGAGAATTTCAAGACATTTTCGGCAAAGATTTCTTCTACGTAGAAATCATGGACCACGGCCTAGAAATTGAGCGCCGCGTGACCAAGGATCTGCTGCGCCTGGCAGCTGACCTTAACGCCCCGCTGCTGGCCACCAACGACTCGCACTATGTAAAGCCCACAGACCGCGAAGTCCAAGACGCCATGCTGTGCATCAACTCTGGCTCAGTGCTTTCAGACCCGGATCGCTTTAAGTTCGACGGCGACTCTTACTACCTGCGTCCAGCTGCAGAAATGCGCAAAGCTATTTGCTGATTTTCCCGGCGCCTGCGACAACACGCTGCTAGTAGCCCAGCAATGCGACATCCACTTCACCACCACCGATGAGGGCGCCAACTACATGCCGGTATTTGACGTGCCCGAGGGGGAGACTGACGAAAGCTGGTTCATCAAGGAATGCTGGAAAGGCATGGACCGCCGTTTCGACGGAAACATTCCAGAGGAGTGCCGCAAGCAGGCTGAATACGAAATTGGCGTGATTGTGCAGATGGGGTTCCCTGGCTACTTCCTGGTGGTAGCCGACTACATTAACTGGGCCAAGCGCCACGGTATCCGTGTAGGCCCGGGACGTGGCTCGGGTGCCGGTTCCATGGTGGCTTACGCCATGGGTATCACTGAGCTAAACCCGCTGGAACACGGCCTGATTTTTCGAGCGTTTTCCTAAACCCTGAACGTATCTCAATGCCTGATATCGACGTCGACTTTGACGAGCGCCGTCGTGATGAAGTAATCGAATACGTACGTGGTAAATACGGCTCAGACCGCGTCTCCCAGGTGGTCACCTACGGTGTCATTAAAGCCAAGCAGGCCCTTAAAGACTCTGCCCGCGTCATGGGCTACCCCTACGCCATGGGGGAGCGGCTAACTAAAGCCATGCCTCCAGGTGTGCAGGGTAAAGATATTCCCGTAAACGGTATTTTTGATAAAGAACATGAGCGTTACGGCGAGGCTGAAGAGTTCCGCAAGCTCTATGAGGAAGACGCTGACGTTAAACGCATTGTGGGCCTAGCACGCGGCCTGGAAGGCATGACCCGTCAGTGGGGCGTGCACGCCTGCGCAGTAATCATGTCCTCTAAGACACTCACGGATGTAATCCCCATGATGCAGCGTGTGCAGGACGGCGCCGTCATCACCCAGTTTGACTACCCCACCTGCGAAACCCTGGGGCTGCTCAAAATGGACTTTTTGGGGTTGCGTAACCTGACAGTTATTTCCGATGCGCTAGTGAATATCACCGGCAACGGTAAACCCGCCCTGGACATAGATAATGTGCCGCTGGACGATAAAAAAACCTATGAGCTGCTCTCACGCGGTGAAACCCTGGGTGTTTTCCAGCTAGATGGTGGGGGTATGCGCACCCTGCTGCGACTGATGCGCCCTGACAACTTCGAAGACATTTCGGCTGTGGGCGCCCTCTACCGCCCCGGACCTATGGGCGCAGACTCACACACTAAGTATGCGCTGCGTAAAAATGGCGTGCAGAAAATTGAGGCTATTCACCCTGAACTAGCCCAGGTGTTGGAGCCAATTTTGTCTACCACCTATGGCCTGATCGTGTATCAGGAGCAGGTTATGCAGATTGCCCAGAAACTGGCCGGTTTCTCCATGGGTAAAGCAGATAAGCTGCGTAAAGCCATGGGTAAGAAAAAGCCCGAGATTCTAGCTAAAGAATTTGTGGGCTTCCGTCAGGGAATGCTAGACAATGGCTACTCTGAAGAGTCCATTAAAACTCTATGGGACATTGTGGTGCCCTTCAGTGCCTATGCCTTTAACAAGGCCCACTCGGCCGCCTATGGCGTGGTGTCCTACTGGACCGCCTACTTAAAAGCCAATTACCCGGTCGAATACATGGCGGCGCTGCTAACCTCGCAGAAAGATAATAAGGATAAGCTTGCCGTTTACCTGGCCGAATGTCGCCACATGGGGATTACGGTGCTACCGCCTGATGTTAATGAGTCGCGCGCAGCCTTTGCCGCTGTGGGGGATGATATCCGCTTTGGCCTGGCTGCTATCCGTAACGTTGGTACCAACGTGGTGGAGGCAATTATTAAGGCCCGTAAGGAAAAAGGGGCTTTCACATCCTTCACTGACTTCCTCGATAAGGTGCCTTCTACGGTGTGTAACAAGCGCACCATTGACTCGCTGATTAAGGCCGGCGCCTTTGATTCTATGGGTGGTTCTCGCCGTAGCCTGCACCTGGTGCATGAGGACCTGGTAGATGAGGTTATTGGGATTAAGCGTAATGAGGCTGCCGGTCAGTTTGACTTGTTTGCGGCGCTCGACGGCGGCGCTGAGTCTATCGGGGCCGGTCCGGTATTTCTACTCAGGTGCCTGATGTGCCCGAGTGGGATAAGAAGGACAAGCTGGCTTTTGAACGCGAAATGCTGGGCTTGTATGTTTCTGACCACCCGCTGCTGGGTATTGAACATATACTTGCCCAGCTGGCTGACACTGAAATCTCGGCTTTGCGTGAGGATGAAGAAAATACCCAGCAAAACGTCACTATTGCCGGTTTGATTACCTCGCTGAACCGTAAAACCACTAAAAATGGTAACTTGTGGGCTATTGCCACAGTTGAGGATCTGGGTGGCTCGATCGAGGTTATGTTCTTCCCGCAGACCTACCAGACAGTGTCTACCATGCTGGCTCCAGACACAGTGGTTACGGTGCGCGGTAAGGTTAACCGTCGCGACGGCGAAACCACTATTTACGCCCAAGAGATGACACTGCCCGATGTGTCTTCTGCAACCCATGAAGCAGTAACTATTACCGTGCCCGCCTCACGCTGCACCACCGCCCTAGTGGAGCAACTGCGTGAAGTGCTAGAGCGCCACAGTGGTCCTTCCAACGTGCGCATGACGCTAACCAGCCCAGGCCGTGAGGTGCGTACCCAGCTCGATGAGCGCTGGCGAGTTAGCCCCACAACCGCCCTGTTTAGCGACCTTAAAGCTATCCTAGGGCCCAACTGTCTAAATCACTGAGCATAGGAGTTAAGGTGGAACTGGAAATTATCCCGGTTACCGGCCAGATTAAATTAGGCCAGTTTCTTAAACTAGCTAATCTGGTTGAAGATGGTGCCAATGCCACAATCGCTATTCAAAGCGGGGATGTAAAGGTAAACGGCGAGGTAGAGACGCGTCGTGGGCACCGTTTAAACGCTGGCGATAAGGTATTGGTGGACCTTCCTACTGGAGTTGTGGGGGCCCAGGTCGGCTAAAATTTAACGGTGACTAGCCAAGACCCCAAACAATTCCAAGATCCTCCGCTAGATGCAGATCGCTTAATGGCGCAATCTAATGTGGTGCTGCGACTGGGCTCAATGATGCTCACTTGCGGCGCCGGCGCCTACCGCGTTAAGTCTGCTATGGCCCGGGCTGCTGCAGCTGTGGGCCTAGACCGTCACGAAGCGCAAGTAACCATGAATGAAATCGTGGCCAGCGCTTTTGTGGGTAAAGAAAGGTTCCGCACGGTTGCTGTAGAACAGCGCCGCGTGGGCGTAAACGTAGACAAAGCTTGAGCGTCTACGCACTGTGGTAGAAAACCTTGAAGCCCATGAACGGGTTGAGGATCTAAATGCCAAGCTAGATGAAGTAGCTAGCGTTAAACCCCTATATGGGGCCTTCGCCAATGCGGCAGCCTCAGGTGTGGCTTGTGCAGGTTTCTGTTTCCTAAATAAGGGTGGCCTCTATGAGTGCCTGGGTGTACTCATTGCAGCATTCTTGGGTCAGGCGCTGCGCCGCTTCCTGCTGCACCGTGGCTGGCAGCACTTTGTGACCTGGCTGCTGTGTGGCCTGCTAGGTTCTGGCACCTATATGGCGGTGCTGGCTGGTATGGATCTAGCGGGCATCACTGACAACACCCACCAGGCCGGGGTTATCTCTGCGATTTTGTTCCTGATCCCCGGTTTCCCAATGGTTACCGCCATGCTGGATATGATTCGCCAAGACTTCTTGTCGGCGCTTACCAGGATGTCCTACGTGATTATGGTGATGGCTGCTGCCGGTATTGCTGTGTGGGTTACCAGCTACGTAGCGAAACTGGCCGGTAGATGGTCCCAAGCCGGCTGGACCCCACCGGGTCTAGCGCTTTACTCGCTAGATCTGGTGTGTTCTTTTGTGGCCGCCTATGGCTTTGCCATGCTGTTTAACGCCCCTGCGCGAGCTGCCCTAGTAAGCGCTATTACGGGAGCTGTGGCTAACACTGGCCGTATTATTTTGATTAACGAAGCTGGCTTACCCTGGCACCTGGCAGTGGGGCTGGCTGCCTTGGTAATTGGCTTGATGGCGCAGCTGTTTGTTTCCTCTGCTTCGCTTTCGCGTGTGGCTTTGTCTGTGCCGGCAGTAGTGATCATGATTCCGGGTGTGCCTTTCTACCGGGCCCTGAGCGCGATTAACGACCACACCATCGACACTTCAGTGGCTGTATCTACCGCTTTTGGCAACATTGCTGAGGTGGTTCTAGTTATTACCGCTATCGGTGCTGGCTTGGCATTGGCGCGTGTAATCACTGACCGCAACTGGCGTCACGACTTTTCTACTTCGTCTCTACCTGACCTGCATTAAAACTGATCTGTAGAGAGAAAAAATCGGGGAGGCATTAGCCTCCCCGATTTTCTATCTAGCGGACCTGCTCTTTATATCTGCAGGCCTGCTTGCCTCGCAGGTAGTTACAGGCCACCCATGATTTGGGCGATGAAGATCTTTGCCACCATGGCCACAGGGTAGACCATGGCGTAACCCAGGGCCACACGCGGGTCCATACCAGTGCGGTCGTTTGCGAAGGCCAGTACAGCAGGCTGAGTCTGGGCACCCGCCAGCAAACCAGATAGACGCGTGCCACCCATCTTGACTAGCCAGCGCATACTTGCATACAGACCAGCGCCCACAATAGTGGTTACCACGATGCCGACAATCAGGATGTTAATCCAGCTACCGCTGGTGAAAGCCACACCAATCTGAGTACCGGCCTTAGTGCCGGCCTGGGCCAGGAAGATTAGCAGACCAAGCTCGGCCAGTACCTGTGTGGTTGTAGCCGGTAGAGAGGTAACCATCTTGCCGATACGGCCTAGGCGACCAAAGATAAGACCAACAATTAGCGTGCCGGCAGCTGAACCAATGGAGAAGGTAGCGCCGGTGGGGGTAAGGAACTTGTACTCACCGATGAAGATACCCAATGCCATACCCAGGCCCAGAGCCACGGGTGAGAGGGAGGATAGGCCGCGTGCGGAGTCACCAAAGTACTTGGTGACTTCAGCTAGACGGTGAGTGGGGGCTACTACACGCAGACGGTCACCCATCTGTAGTACCAGGCGCGGGTCAGCCATCAGGTCTACGTCACCACGACGTACACGCGATACCGAGGCGTCAAAGCGGTGATCAAGGTCAACCTCAGCCAGGGTGCGTCCAGCCAGCTTGGAGTTGGATACGGTGATGCGACGGAAGTCCAGGTAGCGGCGGTCAGCGATAAGCGAGTGCGAAGAGTGGTGGCCTAGTAGATCCTGAGCGGCCTTAACCTTATCCTCAGTACCAACCACAGTCAGTAGGTCATCGTGGTAGACGCGGTCAGTTAGATGCGGGGTCTTAATGGGCTTGTCCTCACCGCGAGCCAGACGCGAGAAGCGCAGGTCACTGCCGGCGTCGAGATCCTTAAGAATCTGGGCCAAGGTGAGGTTGTCGCGGCGCTCGACGCGGATGGTGGCGTTAATAATGGGGGTAGGGGCGTCAGTGTCTTTGGTGCGGTAGTGTAGGGCTAGCGAGGCAAAGAACAGCATGCCGATAACACCAAATAGGTAGGCCACCGCATAACCCACGGTTGCGGTAGCTGTGCCATCTGGGTCACCGGCAGTTTGGGCAGCGCTGCCTGCAGCCGCCAAGGCCGGGGTGTTAGTGATGGCACCCTGCCCAGGTACCGGCAATAAGTGCAGAGTTCATCCCGAAGGCGCGGCCTAAAACTTGGGCGGCGCCAGCGGAAACAATAAATACGCCCAGCATGGCTAGCAGTGGGCCAGCTGCAGTTTTAATTACCTGGAAGAAACCAGGGCCAGAAGAAACACCAATTGAGAAGGTGAAGATAGCTAGGCCTAGCGTGCCCAGCAGCTGTGGTAGTTTTAGATCAACACCCAGGAAGTCAGCGTATGCGCCTAGTGCAATACCTGCAAACAGCACGGCAGCTGCACCCAGGCTAATACCTTTAATCTTTATATGTCCCACCAGCATGCCGACGCCGATTAGTAGGAACAGCACCAAGACCGGGTTTTTGGCTAGATGCTCCATTATCTCGTGCAAGGCTAGTCTCCTTTGAATATAAGCGTTTGGCGACAAAACCTTGCCGCTAGAGCCAACCTTCACGTTACAACGTGGCTGTATCAGGACCTCAGGGCGTAGGTCCCGTTCGTCGGACAAGAATTGTCATGTCAAACACAGTGTAGCGCAAACCTATTTATCTCGCATTGTAAGACGTGAACTTAAAATCTGATACGTTCTTGTTTGCTTTAAAACTTGGCACTAGTCTTACTTAGGCTTAACTACGCGGGAAAATAAAAGGAGGGCTACAAGCATGACCGTCATGACCGGTGCACAAGCTTTAGTGCGCGCCCTGGAGGAATTAGGGGTAACGGATGTGTTTGGGATGCCTGGAGGTGCCATCCTACCTTTCTATGATCCGTTGTATGCATCAACAAAAATCCGTCACATTCTAGTGCGCCACGAGCAAGGCGGTGGGCATGCCGCTGAAGGTTATGCCATGAGCACTGGCAAGACGGGTGTATGCATTGCAACCTCCGGCCCTGGTGCTACCAACCTGATTACTGCTCTAGGTGACGCCATGATGGACTCAGTTCCGCTAGTGGCCATCACCGGCCAGGTGGGCTCTGCTTCAATTGGCACCGACGCCTTCCAGGAAGCTGACATCGTGGGCGCTACCATGCCCATGGCTAAGCATTCCTTCCTGGTAACCCGTGCCCAAGATATTCCCCAGCGTATTGCTGAGGCCTACCACCTAGCTAGCACTGGCCGCCCCGGCCCGGTACTAGTTGACGTAACCAAAGACGCCCAGGTGGGTGAAGTTGACTTCCAGTGGCCGGTAGAGCTGGATTTGCCTGGCTACAACATTCCTACCCGGGGGCGCGAGGCTAAATTCAGCTCCGCTGCCGACATGATCTTTCGCAGCCTCCAAGCCGGTTATTTACGCCGGTGGTGGCATCACCCAGGGCCGGCGCATCTGAGGCACTTAAGGCCCTGCTCGACGTCGCCCCCATCCCGACCGTAACCACCCTAAATGCGCTCGATGCGCTACCGGCCACCCACCCGCTAAACCTGGGTATGCCCGGTATGCACGGCACTGTGGCGGCAGTAGGGGCCCTGCAGCAAAGCGACCTAATTATTGCCTTGGGTGCGCGCTTCGATGACCGCGTAACTGGCAAGTTAGACTGCTTCGCCCCGCACGCCCGCGTCATTCATATCGACGTCGACCCGGCTGAAATTGGTAAAATCCGTGCCGCTGACCTAGGTATCGTGGCGGATCTTAAATACGCCCTGCCGCAGTTAACTGAGGCTATTGCCGAGCTAAGTGCCCAGGTGGGGGAGAAGCCAGAGTATGGCAGCTGGACTAACTACACTGCTTCGCTGCGCCGTCGTTACCCCGTTGGCTGGGCTCAGCCCGAAGATGGCAAGCTTTCACCCCAGGAAGTAATCACCAAGATCGGCCGCTCTATTGCCGACGACGCCATTGTGGTTACCGGTGTGGGCCAGCACCAGATGTGGTCAGCTAACCTGATCGATCACCGCCACGCACGTTCCTGGCTGTCTTCAGCCGGTAGCGGCACCATGGGTTACGGCATTCCTGCCGCCATGGGTGCCAAGGTGGGTGCGCCCCGAGCGTGACGTATGGCTAATCGACGGCGACGGCTGCTTCCAGATGACCAACCAGGAGCTAGCTACTTGCTCATTGGAAGGCATCGCTATCAAGGTAGCCATCATTAACAACTCGTCACTAGGCATGGTGCGTCAGTGGCAGACGCTGTTCTACGGTGGACGCTACTCCAACACTTCACTGCACACCGGCGACGAGATTCGCATCCCTGACTTCGTAACCCTAGCTCAGGCCTATGGAGTAGTGGGGCTGCGCTGTGAGCGGGCCGAGGATATTGAAGACGTTATCGCTCAAGCAAACGCCATCACTGACCGTCCGGTAGTAATCGACTTTGTGTGCTCACCTGACGCTCAGGTTTGGCCGATGGTTGCGCCAGGTAGCGACAACAGCGACATTGAATATGCCAAGGGCCTACGCCCGGTTTGGGATGAGGAGTAATACATGAGCACCACGAAACACACCCTTTCCGTGCTAGTTGAGAACAAGCCTGGCGTGCTTACCCGCGTGTCAGCGCTGTTTGCCAGGCGAGGCTTCAATATTCACTCTTTGGCGGTAGGTCCCACTGAGCATCCTCAGATCTCACGTATCACCGTAATCGCCAATGCTGATGACACCGCCATGGATCAGGTGGTTAAGCAGCTAAATAAGCTAGTGAATGTACTCAAAATCGTTGAACTAGATCAGGCAGACTCTGTTCAACGAGAACTACTACTAATTAAAGTCTTGGCTAACGATGCTTCACGTACTGCGGTACTACAGATCGTTGACCTATTTAGGGCCCACGTCGTAGACGTGCACCCAGACTCAGTAGTGATCGAAATGGTTGGCTCTGAGTCAAAAGTCCAGGCTCTGCTCAACTCCCTGCGCCCTTACGGCGTGAGTGAGATCGTTCAGTCTGGCACCGTAGCTATTAGTCGCGGTTCCCAGTCCATTACCGAAGAACTCAAAGAAAAGTGAGAGGCCACTATGGCGCAGCTATTCCATGATGCAGACGCAGACCTGTCGGTTATCCAGTCCAAGAAGGTAGCCGTAATCGGTTACGGTTCCCAGGGTCACGCTCACGCGCTGAACCTACGTGACAGCGGCGTTGAGGTAGTTGTGGGTCTACGTGAAGGCTCTTCCTCTATCGCCAAGGCGCAGGAAGCCGGCCTGACCGTTAAGCCCATTGCTGAGGCCGTGGCTTGGGCCGACGTCGTCACTGTGCTAGCCCCCAGACCAGGTGCAGGCCGCCCTGTACGAGGCTGAAATTGCCCCCAACATCAAGCCCGGCGCAGCTCTGCTGTTCAGCCACGGCTTCAACATCCACTTCGGCTACATCAAGCCCAGCGCCGACATCGACGTGGTTATGGTTGCCCCCAAGGGCCCGGGCCACACCGTACGTCGTGAGTTCGAGGCTGGCCGTGGTGTGCCGGTACTAGTTTGTGTTGAGCAGGACGCCACCGGCCAGGCTTGGCCGCTAGTGCTTTCCTACGCCAAGGCCATTGGTGGTACCCGCGCCGGCGCCATCAAGACCACCTTCCGTGAGGAAACCGAAACCGATCTATTCGGTGAGCAGACCGTGCTTTGCGGCGGTATCTCCAAGCTGATCCAGTACGGTTTCGAGACCCTGGTTGAGGCCGGCTACCAGCCTGAGATGGCCTACTTCGAGGTCTGCCACGAGATGAAGCTGATCGTTGACCTGATCAACGAGGGCGGTATCTCCAAGCAGCGTTGGTCCTGCTCTGACACTGCCGAGTACGGTGACTACGTTTCCGGCCCGCGTATTATCACTCCCGACGTCAAGGAGCACATGCAGGAAGTCCTCGGCGACATCCAGAGCGGTGCTTTCGCCAAGCGCTTTATGGATGACCAGGCTGCTGGCGCCCCCGAATTCAAGCGCCTACGCGCCGAGGGTGAGGGCCACCCGATCGAGACCACCGGTCGCGAGGTGCGTTCCTTGTTCGCATGGCGCAAGGACATTGACACTGACTACCACGAGGGCTCTGTAGCTCGCTGAGCGCAGCGCACTATTTAAGTCAAGATGATAACGGTGGCCACCGCGAAAGCAGGTGGCCACCGTTGTTAGGACAGGAGAAAATAATGAGTGCAAACCACGCAGCTACCCCTGAGGTAAGCGCTCTGGCCCAGGCGGCGGCCCAGCCGCTAGCACCGGCCGCCGAACTAGCTGAGCGTTTTCCACTTAGCGCCAGTGATCACCGCGCTAGCGATGCTCAGCGCCAGCAGGCCCTAGATGAACTGCGTTTTGGTACGGTCTTTTCTGACCACATGGCCCACGCTCACTGGAGCCATGAAGGTGGTTGGTCCCAGCGTGAAGTAGTGGCGTTTGCTCCGCTTACGCTCTCTCCAGCAGCTGCAGTGTTCCACTACGGCCAGGAAGTTTTTGAGGGCATTAAGGCTTACCGCCATGAAGATGGTTCAATCTGGACTTTCCGTCCCGGCTATAACGCTGCCCGCCTAGCTGCCTCAGCTCGCCGTCTATGCCTGCCGCAGCTGGGACACGAAGACTTTTGTGGCTTCAATTGCGTCCCTGGTGCGCGCCGATAACCAGTGGGTGCCCTCCAAGCCTGGTTCAAGCTTGTATCTGCGTCCCTTTATGATCGCCTCAGAGGCTTTCCTCGGGGTGCGCTCTAGCCATGAAGCTGACTACTACGTGATTGCTTCACCGGTGGGCCCCTACTTTGGCGACAAGGTAGAAGCTGTAGACATTTGGGTAACCACCTCCTACCACCGTGCTGGCGTGGGTGGTACTGGTGCAGCTAAATGTGGTGGTAACTATGCCGCTTCACTGATTGCCCAGGAAGAGGCTTATGCCAATGGCTGCAAGCAGGTTTGCTTCCTAGACGATGTCACTGCTTCGCATATTGAGGAGCTAGGCGGCATGAATGTATTCGTGGTGCGCGCTGACGGCTCAGTGGTAACTCCGCGCCTAAGCGGCACCATTTTGGAAGGCTGCACCCGCTCGGCCATCATTGAGCTACTCAAGAGCGAAGGCACTAGCGTAAGTGAGGCAGACTTGACGCTGTCTGGTTTGCTTGACGATGTACGCAGCGGCAAGGTAACTGAAATCTTTGCCTGTGGTACGGCGGCGGTAGTAACCCCGATCGGCGCTCTAAAGGGTAAGGACTTCGAGGTCAGGCTTGAAGCTGGGCCGGTCACCAGCCACATTCACCAGCGTCTAACTGGTATCCAGTTTGGCAAGGTGGAAGACGAGTTTGGCTGGATGTACCGTCTAGCCTAAAAGGGCTCTGTTAAAGGCTGGGTTGGCGCTGCAATAGCGCCAATCTATGCCATGACACTAGTGAGTGCGGGTGGTTGGCCAACCACCCGCGCTCACTACTTTGAGGTGTAGCCTAAATAGACCTGTTGGGCGGTTTTGTCAATAGCAAAGCTTGCCTATTGAAAGCTTGACCCCTATCATAGAAGGGAGATTCGCACCACAATCAAGTCAATGAAAGACGGTGAGCAGGATGCAAATAGATGAGCGCTGCAATCGCTATGAAAAGCAGATTCAGAACGCCGCAACTGTGTTAATTGCCTCGGCTATTGTTGGTTTGGGACTTTTTGTAATCGGTTTAGCGCCTTTTGGTGGAATTTGTTTTTTGATCGCATCTGTTAGCGCTTTAACGATTATCGCCAATAAGCTGCTGCTAATGCTGCGTGAGTAAACCTAATTAGACCCACTGGCCCTACTGGCGGTGGGTCTAACTAGGTTTTGGCTAGTTTCTTTCCCCAAACACGGCACGTCCCACACGCACCTGGGTGCTGCCCTCAGCAATAGCCCACTCAATGTCGTTAGTCATGCCCATAGATAGCTGGGTACAACCGGCTGTACCCGGAGCGCCACTGGCCGCAATTTTCTCAGCTAATCCGTGCAGGTTAGCGTAGCCAGCACGTACTGGCCCCTCGTGGGGAGAATTTAGCCCAATCGTCATTAAACCAATCAGGTTTAGGTGTTTTAATTCGCCCACCTGGCAGGCCAAATCTAGGGCTGCCTCAGGGCTAACCCCACTCTTGGTTTCTTCGCCTGAAACATTTACCTGCACCATCACATCTAGCTGGCGCTCTTGACGCTGACAAGCAGCCTCCAGGCGAGTAGCCAACTCCAAGCTAGCCACAGTTTCAATGCCGTCTGCCCAACGCAGCATGTGGTTAATTTTGTTGTGCTGCAAGGGTCCAATCAGTCGCATCTGGTGGGCGGCTACTGCCTCCTCAGCTAGCGCCGGGCCGCTAGCCACCATTTCCTGTACTCGGTTGTGTCCCAGTACCACTGGCCCTGGACGCAAAGCAGCCAAGGCATTAGTGGCTTGCACAATAGTTTGCGGAGTTTGGGTCTTAACCGCCAGCATCAGCCCAACCTGATCATTGCGGCCGTAGCGCTGGGAAGCTGCGTCAATGCGCTCAAGGATATGCTGTAGTGAATCATCAATAGGACTCATAGCAGCCACCTTACACCGCTCAAGGAGCGGATACGCGCTGACATTTAGACCTATTCCTGCCACAATTACAGGCAGTTACTTATATTTACCTTGCCCGACTGCGGGCAGAATTTGTTGGCCGAGTGTAAAAGGACAGCTAATGCAATTGCCCTTATGGTCTATCACCCCATTCGTGGTGATGCTGGCTTCAATCGCGATATTGCCGCTGGTGGGAGCCACTAAACACTGGTGGGAAAAACCCTCAAGTCAGCTTATTTTGGCTCTCACGCTAGGTGTTCCCACCGCAATCGCTACCGGGCTGGCCGTGGGCTGGGAGCATGTAGGTGGCGCCGTCGTCGAATATATCCAGTTCATTTCGCTGATCCTGAGCCTATTCGTAGTAGCCGGCGGCATTCACCTGCGCGGTGACATTCAAGCCACCCCCAAAAACAACACTGTTTTCTTGGCTATCGGTGGCACCATCGCCTCATTTGTGGGCACCACCGGCGCCGCCATGCTGCTCATCCGCCCCCTACTGGCCACCAACAAAGAACGTAAATACCGTGTACACACGGTGCTTTACACCATCTTCATTGTGGCTAACTGCGGTGGTTTGCTCACCCCCCTGGGTGACCCGCCACTGTTCCTAGGTATGCTGCGCGGCGTGCCTTTCACCTGGACGCTACACCTGTTTCCTGAATGGCTGCTGGTTAACAGCCTGCTGCTGATCAGCTACTACGCCCTGGATAAGGCCTACTATGCCGAAGAGCCGGCCGCTGCCGTGGCTGAAGACCGCACCCACATTGAGCCGCTGCGTGTTGAAGGCAAACTCAATTTCCTGTGGTTTGCGGTGATTGTGGCCGCCGTGGCGCTGCTGCCCTCCATTGATGAGGAAGCCATTGTGGCTGGGCACGCCGGTGTCATGGATTACCTGCCCATCCGTGAGCTGATCATGCTGAGCGCTGCCGCCTGCTCCTACTTCATTGGTGACAAGCAGGTACGCTACGTAGCCAACCAGTTCTCCTGGGCTCCGGTGCAGGAAGTGGGTTACCTGTTCATCGGTATCTTCCTGACCATGGTGCCGGCCCTGCTGGTGCTCGACGAGGTGGCCCCCAAGCTGCCGCTTAATGAAGTTACCTTCTTCCTGTTTACCGGTGGGCTCTCCTCAGTGCTTGATAACGCCCCCACCTACGCCACTTTCTTCGAGATGGGCTCACATCTGGGTGCCAGTGGCGCCCACCAGGTAATGGTGGCTGGCGTGCCCGAGCACTACCTGGTGTCTATCTCGCTAGTGCCGTGTTCTGTGGCGCCCTGACCTACATTGGCAACGGGCCTAACTTTATGGTCAAGGCAGTAGCGGAGGCCGACGGCGTAGAAATGCCCTCCTTCGGCCGTTACGTATTTGACTCCTTCACACTGCTGGGCCCAGTTCTGGCCGCCATGCTGTGCCTGACCATCTGGCCTAGCACCATTGCCAAGGTTGTGGGCGCAGTGATTGTGGCGTTGCTGCTGGCCCGCGCCGCCTGGCTGATTTTTAACTCACACCGCAGCCAATTAGTTGACAGCGTTAGCGCCTGACAGTTTAAGGTCTACCCTATAGCGCCGCTATGTAGGCAAAACTTGGTTCTAGCCCCTGGTCAAAAACAATTTCGACCGGGGGCTAGTTGCTGGGTTATTTTGCTGGCGTGCAGAGCTCTTTTACTGGGCTTGAGGGTTCTTTAGTGGGTTCCAGGCGCAGTTACAAAATCTATGATTTCTTCCATGCGCCCTAGCAGTCCAGGCTCAATATCCTTATAGGAGTTAACGCGGGCCAAAATGCGCTGCCAACCCTGGGCGATATCGGCTTGGGTGGCGTGGGGCCAACCTAAAGCTGCCAGCGTGCCGTGTTTAATATCGGTTCCTCTGGGCACATCAGGCCAAGCTGATAAACCAAACAGACTAGGTTTAACAGCCTGCCACACATCTACATAGGGGTGGCCGGTAACCAGCACATTGCTGCCCCCGGGTAGCTGTGCCACCTGGGCGGCTATACGTGACTCTTTAGAGCCAGCCACCAGGTGATCAACCAGCACCCCAGCCCGGCGGGTGGGGGAAGGGGCAAACTCGCGCATCACCTCCACCAGGTTATCTACCCCTTCCAGCAGCAGTACCACCACGCCTTCATGGCGCAGGTCGTCACCCCAAACTTTCTCCACCAGCTCGGCGTCGTGGCGCCCTTCCACCCAAATACGGGAAGCCCTAGCCACCTTGGCTCGCTGATCCGCTACTGCATAGGAACCTGAGGCAGTTAGTTTTCGCCCGCCAGCTGAACGCGCTGGGGCCGGGCGGGCTTTAGCCAGGTGACCAGCAGCAATACCGCCGTCGGTAGGGGCTAGCAGATCCACAGGGACGCCGTCGACCCAGTAACCGGGCCCCAGCGGAAAGCCGCGCCGCACCCCCCGGCGGTCCTCCAAAACCATAATGTGGCGTCCACCGGACTTTTCCACCCGGATCACTGCGCCCACAAAACCTGTGGCCACATCCTCAACCACTTCGCCAATACGTACCGGGCGTCGCTGCGAGCGCGGGCGCACCGCAAAACTCCCCTCGCGGTGGGGGTTAGAGGACAAAACATTTTTGCCATAGCGATCCTGCATGCGTTTTAGCATACCTGCATGGGGTAAATCGGCTTACTGGCGGGCGCTAAGAAAATTGGCTCGCTGAGGGGCAGCCAACCCTAAAATAATCGGTGCGCCCAGCCCTCACCCCTGAGCGAATCAGATAGCGAGGTGGCACTCTAGGACGTAGAGTGCTAATAGTAGAAGCAAGCTAACGAAGGGAGGCGCCATGGTTGAAGGCAGGCGAATGGCCGTGCTCAACGCGATTGTTAGCGACTATGTGCGCACCCGCGAGCCAGTAGCCTCACGGGCCCTTGCTGAACGATACTGTTTAGGGGTTTCACCAGCCACTATCCGTAACGATATGGCGGCGCTAGAAGCTGAAGGCTATATCAATCAACCCCACACTTCGGCCGGGCGGGTACCCACCCATAAGGGCTACCGCTCATTTGTGGACCATATTGCGGCCATCAAACCACTAAGCGGGCCTGAGCGGGCAGCTATCGACCGGCTTTTAGCGGGAGTAGTAGACCTTAACGACGTTGTCGAAGGCGCCGTGCGGGCCCTAGCTGAACTAACCGGGCAGCTAGCTGTGGTGGAATACCCCTCCTTGCGTCACGTACACCTGCGTCACCTAGAGCTGGTGCCGCTGCCGCCAAGGCGACTATTGCTGGTGATTATTACTGATTCTGGACGGGTAGAGCAGCGCACCCTAATGGTTGAGCAGGACTGCTTAAGTGACCCGGCTAGCCTAGAGACTTTGCGTCAGCGCCTTAACCAAGCCTTGGTGGGGGCCCATTCCAGCGAGGTTTCCGCCGTGGTTTCTACCCTGCTAAAGCAGACCGAGCCGGATATGCGTGCGCTAATGCACCAGATTGCGGCCCAGCTCATTGCGGCTTTACAGTCCGACGTCGAAGAGCGCCTAGTGGTGGCGGGTACGGCTAACTTGGCGCGCACTACCGCAGATTTTTCCTCACTAGAGCCGCTACTGGATGCGGTAGAGGAACAGGTAGTGCTGCTGCGGCTACTAACCGGCGCCGCCGGACGGCCCAGCCAAAGTGTCAGCGTAAGTATCGGTGAAGAAAACGGCCAAGAGGCTCTAGCGGAAGCCTCAGTAATCACCACCAGCTACCAGACCGCTGAAGGGGGAGCCGTGGCGCGCCTGGGAGTATTAGGGCCCACCCGCATGGATTACCCAGCAGCCATGGCCAGTGTGCAGGCTGTAGCCAATTACTTAAGCCGCTATTTCAATCAAGGGGCCCAAAACCAGTAGCCATAGGCGGGTTAATAGTGGCCCGTTAAACGCGCTGCATGGGCCTGCCAGCAGCTAGAATTTTGCAAGCCTTTTACTGTAAACGAGAGAAGAACTTAGTGAGCGACTATTACCAGCTACTTGGGGTTGACCGTAAGGCCACTGATAAGGAAATTAAACGGGCCTATCACCGGCGTCTACGTAAAATTCACCCCGACTACGCCGGCCCTGGCCACGAAGAAGAAGTAAAACAGGTAAACAAGGCTTACGAAGTTCTCTCTGACCCAGAAAAACGCCAGATGTACGATCTGGGTGGAGAAGACGCGCTTAGCGGACGAGGTCCGGCCGCTGGCGCTGGCGACTTTGGGGCTTTCGCTTCCGCTTTCAGCTCCATGTTTGGGGGCGCATTTGGTGGCGGAGGACCGCGCTCACGCCAAAGCCCCGGCAGTGACCGCGTGCTGCCGGTAGAACTAGACCTGGCTGATGTTGCCTTTGGTACTACGCTCAAGCAAGACATTGAAGTTTATGTACTGTGCGAGCAATGCCAGGGCAGCTGCACCGCCCCGGGTACCTCGCCGGTGACCTGCACCCAGTGCCACGGCAGCGGAAACGTGCAGCGCACCGTACGCTCCCTATTTGGCGAAATGCTCACCTCCCAGCCTTGCCCACGCTGTGAAGGCTTTGGTGACGTGATCGTTACTCCTTGCCAAAACTGCTCGGGTACTGGCTGCGTACAGTCCCATAAGGAGATTGAGGTTGAGGTGCCCGCCGGTGTCAGTGACGACATGACGCTACGCATGCGCGGCCAAGGTGACGTAGGCCCGGGTGGTGGCCCCACCGGTGATCTATACATCAAGTTCCAGGTGCGCTCACACCCCTTCCTAGAACGCGACGGTGACGACCTAGTCACTGAGCTGCGCGTACCCATGACTGCCGCCGCCCTAGGCGCCACCATCAACCTTGAAACCCTGGACGGCACTAAGAAAATCAATGTCCGCCCGGGCACCCAAAACGGCACTGTGGTGACCTTAAAGCAGCTGGGCATTAACCACATGCGTCGCCCCGGCCGAGGTAACCTGCAGGTGCGTATCGTCGTAGAGACTCCCTCCCAGCTCGATGATCACCAGCGTGACCTGCTCATGCAGCTAGCCCAGGCGCGTGGCGAAGACAACTATGAACCGGTTAAAGATGGATCAGTCCTAGACCGGCTTAAAGGGGCACTAGGTAAATAGCCATGACACTGCCGGTATTTCTAGCTGACGCCAACACTTTGCAACCCGCCCCGAGCCAGCTAAAAGTGGGTCAGCCAGCCCAGCTGCGCGGGGAGGAGGCCCGCCACGCGATTTCCGTGCGCCGCCTGCGTGTAGGCGAGCAGCTAGATCTGGTAGATGGCCAAGGTTTACGTGCCACCTGCACGGTTAGCGCAGTAGCTAAAGATGCCCTAAGCGTGCAGGTGCAATCACTGAGCCACACTCCACCCCCAGTGCTACGCCTAGCCCTAGTGCAGGCCCTAGCCAAAGGAGGGCGTGACGAGCAAGCCGTAGAAACTTGCACTGAGGTGGGCGTTGACCTGATTGTGCCCTGGCAAGGTGAGCGCTGCGTGTCAGTGTGGAAAGGTCCTAAAGCAGATAAGGGCCGCCAGCGTTGGCAAGCCACCGCCCGCCAGGCCGCTAAACAGGCCCGGCGCTGCCACCTACCCCAGGTAGAACAGCTGCATAGCACCACTCAACTAGCTGACTGGGTGCGCGCCAGCTGCACTAGCGGCCAGGTAGTGGTGCTACTGCATGAAGAAGCCACCGCCCCAATTGCTAGCGTACAGCTGCCCCAAAGCGGCCAAATTGCCGTAATTGTGGGCCCTGAAGGCGGCATTGGCGCTAGCGAAACTCAAGCCCTGGTTGACGCCGGTGCCCAACTGGTACGCCTAGGCCCCCACGTTATGCGCACCGCGAGCGCCGGGGCTGTGGCGCTAGCGGTGTTGGCACAACGCGCGGGCCTATGGGGTTAACTGGCGTATTAGAAACCGCGTGCGTACTGGGGTGGCATGTAGTCCAGCTTGACGCCTAGTTCCTTAGCCCAACTTAGCGGCAGACGCGGGTTAGCTAGGGCTGGGCGGCCAACTTCTACAATGTCGGCTTGGTTAGTGACCAGGATCTGTTCGGCGCTGGCCGGGTTGGTGATTAGGCCGACGGCGCTAACCACCTGGGCGCTGCTAGCTGCGCCAGTAGCGTTAGTGGCGCCGTCGTTGGCAGACCCGCTAGAGCCGCTGCCAGCCGTGCCGGCTAGGGCAGACTTAACCGCCTGAGCAAAACCCACCTGATAGCCCGGACCCACCGGGATAGGCGCCGGCGCCAAACCACCGCTAGAAATATCAAACCAATCCACCTGGGGTAGCTGGCGAGTCAGAGCCACGGTGTCGCTTAGCTCTAGGCCGCCCTCCAACCAGTCGGTGGCGCTTAGACGCAGTGAAAGCACACTGTCGGTGCCCTCCAGAGCCTTATGCACAGCCTGCACGGTTTTCTCACTCATACGGTTACGGGCGCCTTGGCTGCCACCCCAAGCATCGCTGCGCTGGTTGCTAAGCGCCGAGCGGAACTCGTGCAGCAAATAGCCGTGGGCACCATGGATCTGAATAATGTCGAAACCAATTTCGCTAGCCACCTTGGCTGCCTTAGCGAAAGCAGCGATTATCTGCTCAATTTCCGACTCACTTAAGGCTTGCGGGCGGGTGTGATCGGCTAAAGCTAGCTCGCTGGGGGCTAGGGGCTGCCAGCCGCCCTGATCGGCGGGGATAGTGCCGCTGCCCTGGTTCCAGCGGTAAGTTGCGGCTTTACGTCCGGCGTGAGACAGCTGAATACCTGCCAAAGCGCCGTGAGCCTTAATGTCAGCCACGATTGGCTCCAGGGCTTGGGCCTGCCGCTCATTCCACAGCCCCAGGTCCCAGGGGGTGATGCGGCCTGCGGGAGCTACTGCGGTGGCCTCCACAATAATTGCGCCCCAGCCACCGCGTGCCAGGGCTCCATAGTGCTGGGCGGTTTCGTAGTTAGCGACGCCGTCACGGTTTTCTAGCGTGTACTGACACATGGGAGGCACAAACAGGCGGTTACGAGCTACTTTAGTGCCCACCTGGAGAGGACTAAACAATGCTGGTGACATGGCGTTCCTTAAAATATAAGCCGCGAATGTTTAGGGTTATTTAGCGTTTTGCGCTAGGCCAATTGTATGGCTTAGAGCCTCTAAAGCCCGATCATGAGCCAGGGACTGCGGGTGGGCAGGGGCAGCTTAAATTCGGTAAAATAACGGGCAATATGACTGACGCTTTAAACAGTGACAACTCTGTACGTGTGGTGACCCTGCCCGACGACGTTGCCCCAGTGGTGTTGTTCGGCTCCCGTGATGAAGTGCTGCGTGCCATGGAGCGCGGTATGCGCGAAGTATCCTTCCATCTGCGCGGCAATGAGGTGACTATGGCGGGCGATGCCGGCGCCGTAAACACCGCCGTCACCCTATTAAGTGAGCTCATTGACGTGGCCCGCACCGGCACGCCTTTGGACGCCGACGCCGTAGAGCGCGCTATCGGCTTGCTAAACGTTGATCAGCGCCCTGCCCAGGTTTTCACTGACGATATTCTCACCGCCCGGGGCCGCACCATTCGCCCCAAAACCCTGGGCCAAAAGCAGTACACCGACGCCATTGACCGCTCCACCATCACCTTTGGTATTGGCCCGGCCGGTACCGGTAAAACCTACCTGGCTATGGCCAAGGCGGTGGATGCGCTGCGTCGTCGGCAAGTTTCACGCATTATCCTCACGCGCCCGGCTGTAGAAGCGGGGGAGAACCTAGGCTTTTTGCCCGGCTCGCTAACCGACAAAATCGACCCCTACCTGCGGCCACTTTATGACGCCATGCATGACATGTTGGAAGCTGACGCCCTGCCCAGGCTAATGGCTGCGGGCACAATCGAAGTGGCGCCACTGGCCTATATGCGTGGACGCACCCTTAACGATGCTTTCGTGATTTTGGATGAAGCCCAAAACACCACCTCTGAACAGATGCGCATGTTCCTAACTCGCCTAGGGTTTGGCTCAAAAATGGTGGTTACCGGAGATGACAGCCAGGTGGACCTGCCCGGGGGTAAATCCAGTGGCCTAATTGTGGTTTCCAAAATCTTGCCGGGTGTAGATGACATTAGCTTTTGCCATTTAACCAGTGCCGATGTGGTGCGCCACCGACTAGTTGGAGACATTATTGACGCCTACAGCCGCTGGGATGCGCGCCAGGCCGCTGCGGTAGCCCAAAACCGTTCACGCCGCCGCACTATGCAAACGAGGAAAGCATGAGCACAGAAGTTTTAAACGAGACCGAAGTAGATATTGACGGCACTGAATTCGCTGATCTGGCCGCATTTGTTCTGGAATCAATGCATGTGTCGGTGGATGCGGAGCTGTCGATTACATTTATCGATCCCGAACCCATGGAAGAGCTGCACCTGCGCTGGCTGGATCTACCCGGGCCTACAGATGTGATGAGTTTTCCTATGGACCAGCTACGCCCGGGCCACCCCAATAGCCCTACCCCCGCCGGCACCCTAGGTGACCTGGTGATCTGCCCGCAAGTGGCCGCAGCGCAGGCACTTAAAGCGGGACACAGCGCGGTAGAAGAAATGCTGCTGCTAACCACGCATGGGATCTTGCACCTGCTGGGCTATGACCACAGTGAGCCTGAAGAAAAACGCCAAATGTTTGACCTGCAACGCCGCCTACTGCTGACTTTCCTAGCGGCGCGCCCCGCCTCCATCAATTTCCCGCCGGCTAGCTGATGCACCAAGCCCCAGTTGCAATCCTGTTAGCCCTCTGTACGACGCTGCTGCTACTTGGCATATTGCTAAGTGCCAGCGAAACAGCCCTGATCCGTATTACCAAAGCCAGCGCGGAGGATCTGGTTCAGGCTGGGCGCCGCCGTGCCCGCGCGGTAGCTTTCCTGGCTGATAATCGCCGCCAGATGCTGCTAATCCTGGCAGGCGTGCGGGTAGTGGTGGATATGAGTAGCGCCGTGCTGCTAACCGTGGCGGTATCATCCCTAGCTTCCGCCTGGTGGCAGGTGCTACTGATCGCCTTAGCATGTGGCGCGCTGGTGCTGGGTTTCATTGTGGGGATCTATCCTAAATCCTTGGCCCGACGCCGCCCTGAAGCAGTACTGCTTTTTAGCTCCCCGGTGCTAATCCAGATCTATCGCCTGTGCGCCCCACTGCGCTGGTGGCACAAAAACTATGGTCACCAAGCTAAACTCACCGAGGCTGAGCAGCGCGCAGAAGTAACCGATGACCTGCGCGAAATGATCGACGAAATCGGTGAAACTGACAGCATTGAAGCCGCCGACAGGCAAATGATGCGCCAGGTGGTGGAACTAGGCCAAACCTTAGTGCGCGAAATTATGGTGCCGCGCCCTGACATGGTCACCATCGACTGCCAAGACAGCGTGGAGGACGCCTTTGATCTGTTTGTGCGCTCAGGCTACTCGCGTATTCCGGTAATTGGCTCTGATGCCGACGACGTACGCGGCCTGCTGTACCTAAAAGACCTGGTGCGCCGTCGGCAACAAGACCCCACCATAGTTAGTCAGGACGTAGCCGGCCTGGTGCGTGAAGCCACCTACTACCCGGAAACTAACGCCGCCGACGACGTGCTACGCCAAATGCAACGCGAGCATGTACACATGGTGCTGCTGGTGGATGAATACGGCGGCACTGCCGGGCTGGTAACCATGGAAGACCTGGTCGAAGAAGTGGTCGGGGAGCTGACCGATGAACACGACCACCGTGAACCCGAGGTAGAAAATCTAGGTAACGGGGTTTGGCGCGTACCCGCGCGGCTGGGGCTAGATGAGCTTGGCGACCTATTTGATCTAGAAATCTCCGACGACGACGTAGACACCGCCGCCGGCTTGCTCACCAAAGCCCTGGGGCGAGTGCCACTACCGGGATCCAGTGGGGAAATTCAGGGATTGCACCTAGAAGCAGAAGACTTAGTAGGACGACGTCGACAAATACTTTCCCTCTTAGCTTGGGCCCTACCCCAGCAGAAAGAAGTAGACAATGACTAAAGCCGCCCCGGGCCACGAAGAACTAGCAGCCCAGGAACTTGAGTGCCCAAGAACCTGACACCCAGGAAGAGTTTGACGCCGCGCAGCCCGGTGAAATTGAAATGGCAGATTTTGCCGCCGAGTTTGGGCTTAGTGACCTGCCCGAGCCCGAAGCCATTGAAATGCCCGAAACTGACCCAGAGTTTCGCGCCGGCTTTGCCTGCCTGGTAGGGCGCCCCAACGCAGGAAAATCCACGCTCACCAACGCGCTAGTGGGAACCAAGGTAGCCATCACCTCCATGCGTCCACAAACCACCCGCCACAACATACGCGGGGTAGTGAACCTAACTCAGGCCCAGCTGGTGCTGGTAGACACCCCCGGCCTACACCGTCCACGCACGCTACTAGGCAAACGTCTCAACGACATGGTGCGAGAAACCCTAGCCGACGTGGATGTGGTGGCTTTTTGTATTCCGGCAGATGAAAAAATCGGCCCCGGTGACCGTTTCATCGCCCGCGACCTAGCCGACCTGCGCGCCCCCGTGGTGGCGGTAGTAACCAAAGCCGACAAGGTCAGTAAAGAAGCGCTAGCTATGCAGCTGTTGGCGGTGCAAGAGCTAGGCCAGTGGGCCCAGATTGTGCCGGTAAGCGCCGTGACTGATAGTCAGGTAGATATTTTGGCTGACGTTTTGGCCTCCTACCTGCCCCACGGCCCCCAGCTGTACCCCACCGGAGAGATCACCGATGAGCCGCGCGACATTATGATCGCTGAGCTAGTGCGTGAAGCTGCTCTAGAAGGGGTGCGCGACGAGCTGCCCCACTCACTAGCTGTGGTGGTAGATGAAGTTATGGATCCCCAGGTCGACGAGGGGGCCTATAAGGGTGGGGGTAAACTGCAAGTGCGCGTGTCGCTGGTAGTTGAACGCGACTCACAAAAAGCAATTATTATCGGTAAGGGTGGCTCTAGGCTAAAGCATGTAGGTATGCGCTCACGCCGCGAAATTGAAGCTTATTTGGGTCGCAAAATCTATTTAGATTTGCATGTGCGCACAGCTAAAGACTGGCAACAAGACCCTAAACAGCTGGGTAAACTCGGCTTTTAAAAATCAAGAAAGGCAGCTAAAAGATTGCGCCCAGCGCAAATACCTATCCCTGAACCAAGTTTAATGCCGGTGGCCAAATACTTGCGGCCACCTGCATTTAGCTACCCGCAGCGTACCTGGCCAGATAAACAATTAACCCAGGCGCCGCGTTGGCTGAGTACAGATTTGCGTGACGGTAATCAGGCTTTAGCTGAGCCCATGGATTTAAAGCGCAAACAGCGTCTGCTGCGCCTGCTGGTGGGTTTGGGATTTAAAGAAATTGAGGTGGGTTTCCTGCCGCTAGCGCCCTGGACTACGATTTTGTGCGCGCTTTAGCGGACCAGCCACAGCTAATCCCCGATGTGAATATAAGCGTGTTAACCCAGATCCGCCCAGATCTAATTGAGCGCACACTGCAAAGCGTTAAGGGGCTTAAACGGGTTAACGTACATATCTATAACGCCACCTCACCGGTGTTCCGTAAGCATGTTTTTGGGTTAACTAAAGCGGAAGTAAAAGCCCTGGCGGTAACTGGGGTTGAGCTGGTTTGCCAGGCCGCGCAGCGCTATTTAGATGACGATACACATTTCGGTTTAGAGTATTCACCCGAAATGTTTAACGACACTGAGCCAGAATTTGCACTAGAAGTGTGTAATGCAGTAATTGCCGCCTGGCAGCCGCAAAAACGTGGGGAGTTAATTATTAACCTGCCTGCCACCGTGGAACGCTGTAGCCCTAACGTATTTGCTGACCAGGTGCAGTGGCTAAACGATAATTTGGAGCAGCGCGAAAACGTATGTTTAAGCCTACACCCCCACAATGATCGCGGTAGCGCTGTGGCCGCAGCTGAACTGGGTATGCGCGCCGGCGCTCAACGCATTGAAGGCTGCCTGTTTGGCCAAGGTGAGCGCACTGGGAACGTAGATCTGGTGACCTTGGCGCTTAACCTTTACAGTCAGGGCATTGACCCCTGCTTGAAACTTAGCGACATTGACCGTGTGCGCCACGAGTGTGAGGTAGTCACCCGCATGGAGGTGGGTTCACGCAGCCCTTACGCGGGGGACCTGGTTTACACTTCTTTTTCCGGCTCCCACCAGGACGCTATCCGTAAGGTTATGGCGGCGCGTAGCACTGCGGTGGCGCAAGCGGGCGACGACGCCGCAGTGGCTTGGCAGGTGCCCTATCTGCCGGTAGACCCGCACGACCTGTCACGTTCATATGAGGCGGTGGTGCGGGTTAACGCCCAATCAGGTAAAGCCGGGGTGGCCTACCTGATGCGCGCCCACTACCAGATGCGCCTACCTAAGCGGCTGCAAAAAGAGTTTTCTGCCCAGGTGCAGCGCTATGCCGACGGGGCGGGGGCAGAAATTGATGCCTACACTATCTGGCAGCTTTTCGTAGACCAGTACCTACCTGCTGATACCCAGCTAATTGAGGTCACCGGCGAGCCCTCGCACAATCGCGCCGCTCTAACCCCAAAGTGGGGGCGCTTTGGGCTGCGTGGCTCGGCGGTGTCTTCAACTGATCGTGACCAGGGTACTTTACTTACGGTAGAGCTTAGTGACGCCACTTTAAACGCTCCTAGGGTTATTAGTGCCCAGGGCAAAGGCCCCCTAGAAGCTTTAGCTAATGCGCTGGCCTCACTTGGCGTTAATGTGCAGGTACTTAACTACAGTCAGCATTCCCTGAGTAAAGGCGCCCACTCACGGGCCGTCACCTATATTGAATGCGAAGTAAATGGGGTCCCCCTACTGGGGAGTAGGCATTGACCAATCCATTACTACCGCCTCCTTTAAAGCCGTAATTTCCGCTGTTAACCGTGCTTTGCGTACCAGCCGGGTAGAATCTGGCAAACTTTAACCGTGGTTAGCAAGCTATATCGGGATGAAGCGGTAGTTTTACGCACCTATAAACTAGGTGAAGCTGACCGCCTGCTGGTGCTGCTGACCAGGCAGCACGGCCAAGTACGCGCCGTGGCCAAAGGCGTGGCCCGCACTAATTCAAGATTTGGTGGGCGTCTGCAACCCTTTAACCTAGTTGATCTGCAGCTACACAAAGGCCGTAATCTAGACACTGTCACTCAGGTGCAAACCTTGGAGGCCTACGCCGGCCCAATTATGGGCAACTACAGTGCCTACACCTGCGCAGCCACCATGGCCGAAACCGCCCAGCGTCTAACTGAAGAAGTTAACGCCTATGAGGGAGCTAATTCGCAGTATTTATTACTGGTAGGTGCACTAAATGCGCTGGCGCGCGCGCGTCACCCTAGCGGTTTAGTGCTGGACTCATATTTGCTGCGTTCACTATCGCTAGCAGGTTGGGCACCAAGCTGTTTTGACTGCGCTTTATGTGGGGCTAAGGACCCGCATGAATATTTCTCGGTGCAAAATGGTGGGAGCGTTATGCGAAAGCTGTCGCCAACCTGGATCAATTCATGTTGACAGTGAGGCTATGGTGCTACTGGGTGCTTTACTTAGCGGCGACTGGCCCACCGTCTATGCTTGTCCAGCGGTGGTGCGTGGACAGGTTTCCGCCATCGTATCCGCCTACGTAACCTGGCACTTAGAGCGCCGGTTAGCTTCTCTATCCCTGGTAGAAAGAGCTTGAAATGCCCACCTACATTGACCCACCCAAGCACCCTAGTGGCGCCGTCGCCCCGCAGCTAGCTAAAGTCCCCGGCCACGTGGCCGTAGTTATGGACGGCAATGGGCGCTGGGCCAATGCACGCGGCCTGCCGCGCACTGAGGGACACAAAGTAGGGGAGGCCACCCTCATGGATGTGGCCGCCGGGGCGGTAGAGCTAGGCGTTAAAGAGCTAAGCGCATACGCATTCTCAACCGAAAACTGGCGTCGTTCTCCCGCCGAAGTGCGTTTCATTATGGGCTTTACCCGCACCGTGCTACGCCAGCAGCGCGATGAGCTAAATTCCTGGGGTGTGCGCGTACGCTGGGTGGGACGCACCCCTAAACTTTGGCGCAGCGTGCTTAGTGAGCTACGGGCAGCTGAAGAGCTAACCAAAAACAATGACCGCATGATTTTGAATATGTGCATTAACTATGGTGGACGCGCTGAAATCGCTGACGCCACTGCACGTATAGCTGCCGATGTGGCCGCCGGAAAACTAAAAGCCTCCGGGATTAATGAGCGCACTATTTCGCGCTACCTATACGCCCCGTCCATGAGTGACGTGGACCTATTTATCCGCACTGGCGGCGAGCAGCGCACCTCTAACTTCCTTATGTGGCACTCCGCCTATGCAGAACTGTATTTTTCAGATCTACCTTGGCCTGAATTTGATCGACGCCAGCTATGGCAAGCTTGCGCCGAATATGCCGGCCGCGAGCGCCGCTTTGGGGGCGCCGTCGATAAGGTAGCTCAAGCCACGAACGTGCAGGCCAACGCTAGTGGCGGCGTGCACGAGGGCGAAAACCACTCCAGCTAGAGCCAAAGGCGGTTAAATTGGAACAGATGAGTAAGCAATCTAATGCCGACGTACCGGTAGTGAACATAGCTAACGCCCTAACCGTGGTGCGTTTAGTTTTGGTACCAGTATTTATTGTCATGGTGCTGCGCGGCAACGACATGGGCATGCTGGTAGCCACGTTGGTATTTACCGTGGCGGCACTAACCGACAAGCTTGATGGCTACCTGGCTCGGCGCCTTAACCTGATCACTAACTTCGGCAAGTTAGCTGACCCCATTGCCGACAAGGCCCTTACCATGAGCGCCCTAGTGCTACTCAGCTGCCTGGGTCAGCTGTGGTGGTGGGTGACCATTGTGATTATTGTGCGCGAGCTGGGGATCACCTTCATGCGCATGGCGATGGTGCGTAAAGGCGCGGTAATGGCGGCCTCTAAAGGCGGCAAGCTTAAAACCACGCTGCAAATGGTGGCCATTGTTGGTTTGCTGATGCCCTGGCAGATGTTCCTGCCAGATGCTATTGCCAGTGGCCTGATTGCTACCGCGCTTTGCATCATGATGGTGGCTTTACTGGTTACCGTGGTAACCGGCGTGGACTATGTGCAGCAGGCAATTACTCTTAACCGCGCTAAAGGACACTAAGTGACCTACAGCCAGCTGAGCACCTATGAACTAGCCCAAAGCTTGGTTACCCGGCTGACTCAAACCGGTTTAACCATTGCAGCCGCTGAATCGCTCACTGGGGGATTGGTGTGCTCGGCGCTGGTGGATGTGCCCGGGGCCAGCGCGGTTTTACGCGGTAGCGTCACCGCCTACGCCACTGAACTAAAAGCTCAGGTTTTAGGGGTAGATGCTGCACGTTTGGCTAGCGTTGGTCCGGTAGATGCCCAGGTGGCCCAGGAAATGGCCGACGGCGTGGCGCAGCTTTTGGGGGCCGACGTCGCCGTGGCTACTACCGGTGTGGCAGGGCCAGGCCCAGCTGACGGCCATGAGGCGGGCACAGTCTATATCGCCGCCATTGCCCCTTGGGGAAGTGTATGGCGCCTGCTGCAGCTGGAGGGACAGCGCTCGCAGATACGTGCTCAAACAGTTCGCCACGTGCTGGTATTAGCTTTAGAACTACTTGATCAGGCGTAGTAGGTGGGCCTAGTAGAAGTGGTGGGCCCAAAAGCCTATAGCTATCCATTAGCTTCTCACAGCGAAAACATAGCCTAAGCGGGTTTACTTAAGTACGAAGTTGATAGTTTAAGAAAAGAAGTTGAGACGTCAACCACTTTCCAGCTTCACGGAAATAATGACCCTAGATGAATGGTTGGAGTAGACGTGAACAACAGTACCCACCCCCGCTCAAGCGTCCGTCCGGTTAACCGTGGCGTTTCGCGCCCTGGTGCACTATGCACTACCGTGGTGTTATGGATGCTTCGTTGAATGAACCCGTCCTGCTTCGCCGCGAGATTGGCGAGGTGCTGCGTGCCGTACGTCAGCATCAGGGGCGTACCCTACGTGAGGTTTCCGCTGAGGCGCGTGTCTCCCTGGGTTACCTATCTGAGGTGGAACGTGGCCAGAAGGAAGCTTCCTCAGAACTACTAGGCTCAATCTGCCAGGCTCTGCAGGTGCCGCTATATGTGGTGCTACGTGAAGTGTCTGACCGTATCGCTCGTGCAGAGCGCTCCATGGTTCCTGACACTGTGCCCGATGAATTGGTGCGCAGCCAGTCGGCACTAAGCCACTGATGAAAAACTCTGAGTTTACGCTGGCACTGGAAGAGGTTTTTGGCCCGGTTTTTGGTAACTCGCTGGCCCAAGACCTAGTACTTAGCCCCTGGGGGGTAAGCGCCAGTGCGGCGTTAGCTCAAGGAGTTGATCCGCGCGAAGTTTGGGATCGACTATGCGATGAGATGCAGGTCAGCGAGAGCCAACGTTGGGTCTACCGGATGGATCCTAAACAACGTCGGCGCGTTAAGCGCTAAAACAAATGGGTGCCCACCAGGCGCCCATTTTTTTGTGCACAGGTGGAAAAATGCTGCTAGTCAAAGTTGTCCTAGCTGGGCTGGTGGTGGCCATGGTCACGGTCAACTAGTTGTACAAAGATGCTTGGCTTTCGAACAAAGGTTCGGATATAGTCTTTCACAGACAACATTTCTTTGACGCCCCACCTGGTTATCCACAGGAGCTAGGAAATATGTCGCTGATCGGACATAGCGTTGTTGGCAGGCTCTCGGAGAGGGAGCTGAAGTAAACAGATCAGCCCTATCCGCAAACTCGTAGAAGGTAGACCCATGGCCGCTAATCAGCCCCAGGATCGCGCTAAGGCGCTCTCGCTAGCACTGGCTCAGATTGACAAGAACTTCGGCAAAGGCTCTGTTATGCGCCTTGGTGATGACACGCGCCCGCCGGTAGCGGTTATCCCCACCGGTTCGGTGGCCCTGGATGTTGCCCTAGGTGTAGGCGGATTGCCGCGTGGACGCGTAGTAGAAATTTATGGCCCGGAATCTTCCGGTAAGACTACCGTGGCTCTGCACGCGGTTGCTAACGCCCAAAAAGCTGGCGGCAACGCCGCCTTTATCGACGCCGAGCACGCCCTAGATCCTGAATATGCACGCAAGCTTGGTGTGGATGTAGACAACCTGCTGGTTTCCCAGCCAGACACGGGGGAGCAGGCCTTAGAGATCGCCGACATGCTGATCCGCTCTGGCGGCCTAGACATTATCGTGATCGACTCGGTTGCCGCCCTGGTGCCTAAAGCTGAGATCGACGGCGAAATGGGTGACTCGCACGTAGGCTTGCAGGCCCGCCTAATGAGTCAGGCACTGCGTAAGATCACCGGTGCCCTATCTGCCACCGGCACCACCGCCATTTTCATTAACCAGCTGCGTGAAAAAATCGGTGTGTTTTTCGGTTCGCCCGAAACCACCACCGGTGGTAAAGCCCTTAAGTTCTACGCCTCAGTACGTATCGATATTCGCCGTATTGGCGCTCTTAAAGATGGCGACCAAACCGTTGGTAACCGCACCAAGGTAAAGGTAGTTAAGAACAAGATGGCCCCGCCGTTTAAGGTGGCCGAGTTCGACATCCTCTACGGTGAGGGCATTTCGCGTGAAGGTGGCCTGCTGGATCTGGGTGTAGATACCGGCGTGGTACGTAAATCCGGGGCCTGGTACACCTATGGCACAGACCAGCTAGGCCAAGGTAAAGAAAACTCGCGTAACTTCCTCAAGGACAACCCGCAGCTAGCAGCTGAGATTGAAGAAAAGATCCTGGCTGCCCTGGGGGTTGGGGAACCTGGCCGACGTGCCAAGGAGGAGGCTGCTAAGGCTGCCCAGGCTGGCGCAAACGAGCAGCCCTGAGCAGAGCGAGGAGACCAAGACAGCGTCTAAAAAGCCTGCTGCCAAGGCTAAGCGTGGCAAAAAAGCGGAGGACGCCTTTGGTGAAGAGGGCGCCGGCTTCTAATGCCCTGGCTTGAGGCAGACGAACACACTATTGCGTTCGAGGCGGCGCGAGACATTGCCTTGCGCCGCCTCGAACGCTCCCTGGCGTGCCGATCGCAAGTACAGCAAGCTTTAGAACGCAAACAGGTTGATCCAGACATTGCTCAGCAGGTGCTAGATCGCCTAGAAGAAGTAGGGTTTGCTTGATGACCTGGCCTACGCTCAAACCCTGGCCCGCACCCGGTTTCGTGAAAAATTTGCAGCCCGCCGCGCTATTGCTAGCGAGCTGAAAACTAAAGGTATCAGCGCCGCTAATATTGCCGCCGCCTTAGAACAAATTGATGACGCCGATGAGGCCCAGGCCGCACTAGCCCTGGCCCGTAAAAAGGCCGCCACTCTAACCAATGTGGAGCCGGCAGTGGCTAAACGTAGGCTAGCTGGGGCTTTACAACGTAAAGGCTATGGGCCGGCAGATACCTGGCATGCCATTGAAGTGGTTATGGGCGAGCAGCTAACAAACTAAAGCGTTGTTTGTGCTAAGGCTAGCCTTTTACACTTAGCCCATGAGCGAGCCTACCGTTGATTTGCAAGCACTAGCCCAAAAGGCTGGTATCGCCCCTGAATATGTAGTTCCCTATGGCCGCGAAATGGCCAAAATTGAGTTAGGGGCCCTTGGCTCCAAAGAGCAAAAAGCCCGTTACGTGGTGGTTACTGCCACTAGCCCCACGCCTTTTGGTGAAGGCAAAACCACTACCGCTATTGGCCTGGTGCAGGGTATGGCCAAGATTGATCGCAACGCAGTTTTGACTATCCGCCAGCCTGCCCAGGGCCCAGTATTTGGTATCAAGGGTGGCGCTACCGGTAACGGGGCCAGCCAGGTTGAGCCAGCCACCCTAATTAACCTGCACCTAACCGGCGATTTTCACGCTATTACAGCAGCTCACAACCTGCTAAGCGCAATCATTGATAACCACCTCTACCAGGGCAATGAGCTAGAAATTGAAGAGCGCTCAATTACCTGGCCCAGGGTTTTAGACGTCAATGACCGCGCCCTACGCCATATTGTTACCGGCCTAGGTGGCCGCATTGATGGCGTAACCCGTCAGTCTTCCTTCGATATCACTCCTGCCAGTGAAGTCATGGTGATCATGTCGCTGGCCACCTCCCTGAAGGATCTACGCGAGCGCCTAGGGCGCATCGTGATTGGTCGCTCTAAATCCGGTAAGTGGATTACCGCCGAAGATCTACAGGCCGCCGGGGCGATGACCGCCCTGCTGCGTGACGCTTTGCAGCCTAACTTGCTGCGCACCAGCGAAAACACCCCGGTGCTGATCCACACCGGTCCTTTTGGAAACATCGCCACCGGCTGTTCTTCAGTAGTGGCCGACCTGATTGCGGCCCAGCACGCCGACTATGTGGTAACCGAAGCTGGTTTTGGCGCCGATATGGGCGCTGAGCGTTTCTTTGACCTCAAGTGCGCGGTTTCTGGGCTACGCCCGCATGCAGCGGTGCTGGTAACCACGGTGCGTTCGCTTAAGAGCCACTCGGGTAAGTTCAAGATTACTGCCGGTAAGGGCCTGCCTGAGCAGATGCTGGCCGAAAGCCCTCAGGATGTGCGCGCGGGCCAAGCTAACCTGCTTAAGCACATTGAGATTGTGCGTGGCTTTGGGATGGAGCCGGTGGTGGCTATCAACGTGTTCCCCACCGACCACGAAAGCGAACTGGCAGAAATCGAAGCCATTGCCCGTGAGGCTGGCGCCCGCGTAGCCCGCTCCTACGGCGTGGTGCGTGGGGGAGAAGGCTGCACTGAACTGGCCCAGGCGGTTGAGCAGGCCTGCCAGGCTAGCGAAGGTCAAAACCAGGCTCGCCCACTTTACGAACGCGAAGATGACCTAAAAACCAAGATCGCTAAGGTCGCCGCCATGTATGGCGCTGATGGTGTTGACTACACTCCGGCCGCCGCCAAGCTGCTGGCCACCTACCAGGCTGAAGGCTTTGGTGAGCTAAACGTAGTGGTAGCTAAGACGCCCATGTCGCTCAGCGCTGACCCCAGCGTTAAGGGTGCTCCTACCGGCTGGCGCCTGCCCATTCGCGAGGTGCGCCTAGCGGCTGGGGCCGGGTATGTGTACGCCATTAGCGGCAACCTTTCCACCATGCCGGGCTTGCCCTCCACGCCGGGTGCTGCCCGCATTGATGTAGACACCACTACCGGAGAGATCCACGGTCTACGCTAACGCGCTTTGGGGGGTGGGTTAAACTGACGCCGATGAGCGTAAGTATTCCCACCCCCCGGACTTATCACGTACGTACACTGGGCTGCCAGATGAACGTACACGACTCTGAGCGTATGGCTGGTCTGCTTGAAAAGGCCGGCTACGCCAAAGTCGAGGACCTACCTGAAATCGCCGCGCGCGCCACTAAGGCCGGTGACGGCGGTGCAGACGTGGTCATTATTAATACCTGTTCGGTGCGTGAAAACGCCGCTAACCGACTATTTGGTAACCTCGGCCAGCTAGCTGAGGTCAAACGCAACCGTCCCGGGATGCAGATTGCCGTGGCCGGATGCCTAGCCCAGCAGATGGGGCAGGGCATTATTGACCGGGCCCCCTGGGTGGATGTGGTGTTTGGTACCCACAATATTGATGTGTTGCCGGCGCTGCTTGAACGTAGCCGCCACAACGCTGCAGCCGCCGTGGAACTGGAAGAGTCACTGAAGGTTTTCCCCTCCACCCTACCTACCCGCCGTGAAAGCGTTTATGCAGGTTGGGTGTCTATCGCGGTGGGCTGCAACAACACCTGTACTTTCTGTATTGTGCCTTCGCTGCGCGGTAAGCAGCGCGATAGGCGCCCAGGCGAGATTCTGGCTGAGGTTGAGGCCCTGGCTGCCCAGGGCGCCGTCGAGGTTACTTTGCTGGGCCAAAACGTTAACTCCTACGGGGTTGGTTTTGGTGACCGTAAAGCTTTCGCTAAACTGCTACGCGCCGTGGGTAGCGTTGAGGGTATTGAGCGGGTGCGTTTCACCTCCCCGCACCCGGCTGCTTTTACCGACGACGTCATTGAAGCCATGGCCACCACCCCCACCGTGATGCCCAGCTTGCACATGCCACTGCAGTCAGGCTCTGACCGGGTACTGCGCGCTATGCGCCGCTCATACCGCACTGAGCGGTTTATGGGCATCCTTGAGCGAGTACGTAAAGCTATTCCTGAGGCTGCTATTACCACTGACATTATTGTGGGTTTCCCAGGAGAAACTGAGGAAGATTTCCAGGCTACTCTCGACGTCGTCGAGCAAGCCCGCTTTGCCTCAGCCTTCACCTTTGAATATTCCCCGCGCCCGGGCACGCCCGCAGCGGACCGTGAAGATCAGATCCCCCAAGAGGTTATGAAGGAGCGCTACGCCCGCCTAGATAAGCTGGTGCGCCGCATCACCCAGGAGGAAAACGAAGCTCAGGAAGGCAAGGTCGTTGAGGTGCTGGTAGCCCAGGGGGAGGGTCGTAAAGACCTTGCCACTGAGCGTGTCTCTGGCCGCGCTGCCGATAACCGCCTGGTGCATGTGGCCCTGCCGCAGGGGGTACATGCTGGCAATTACGACGCCGGCGCCCCGCGTCCAGGTGACATGGTGCGTGCCCGGGTCACTCACGGCGCCCCCCACAACCTGATTGCTGACAGTGCCCTTGACGGCGGCCTATTCGAGGTGCGCCGCACTCGCGCTGGGGATGCTTGGCTTGAGACCCAAAAGCACTCTGGGGCGCCCGAGCCCGACAGCGCCCCGGTGGCGCTAGGGATCCCCACGATTGGACGTCGCCCAGGACTGTAAAGCTTTCGAACCAAAGCTTATGGCGTTAAGCCCGGGTCTTAAGGCCCGGGCTTAACGCTACTTTTTAGCGAACAGGCGCACTTTGCGGCGTTTAGCTAAACGAGACTTGCGTTTAGCTAAAGCCTCATAAACCGGGGGAGAGGCCAGCAGCATCGGGATTGACATGGCAATCGCGCAGGCAGCCAGTGAGGCGGGCAGCATGGCGGTAGCCCCAGTCATCTCCGCAGTAAGCACCAGGCCGGTTACTGGCGCCTGCACTACGGCTGCGAAAAAGGCGGCCATGCAAACCACCGCTAGGCTGCCACCGACTGGCCCAAAGCCAAACAGGGTTTCACCCAGGCGGGTCAGTAGCAGCCCTATGCCGGTGCCCACTACCAGCATGGGGGCGAAAATTCCGCCCGGGGTGCCGGCGGCGTAGCAGATAGGGGCGGCCACAATACGGATAGCTAGCATTAGCGCTATGCCCCCGAGTGTGCCCGCACCTAGCAGGGCAGATTGGGTCAGGTTGTCGCCCCCACCCACCACTGTGGGGTAGAACCAGGCCAGCAGTCCCACCCCGGCGCCCACAATCATGCAGCGCTTGGCGCGGCTAATACCGATACGGTCGGCAATGTTTAGGTGGCCAAAATGTAGTGGGTGTAGGCGGTGCCTGCTAGGCCACACACTAGCCCGGCCACCAGATACCAGGGAATATCGCTTAGGTTTGAGCCGGAGATAGGGCCGGTAACAAATTCCTGGTTAGTGTCAACCACCATGCGGGCAGACAAAAAACCACTGGCTGAGGCCAGTAGGGTGGCTATGGCGTAGCGTGGGTTGAAGGTTTGCAATAGTTCTTCAAGCACAAACACACCGCCCGCAATTGGGGCGTTAAAGGCTGTGGCTAGTCCGGCAGCCGCCCCAGCAGCCATAAGCACCCGCAACTGGGCGCGCGTGGAGCCAATACCGCGAGCAATAAAAATTCCCACAGTGCCACCCATTTGCACCATGGGACCTTCACGCCCCAGCATCATGCCGCTGCTAATAGCCAGCACCCCACCTAGGAACTTAATGGGTAGCACCCGGCGCCGGTTAGGTTCAGCCCGTCCCTGCACTACCGCTTCAGTGCGGGGGATACCTGAGCCCTCAGCAGCCGGCTCTAGACGTGAAACCAAAAACCCAGCTAGTCCCGCTAGAAAGGCACAAACCACCACCAGCACCGGTAAACCAATTAGGCCCTGGGAGTGGAGAAAACTAATCAGCCAGTTACGCCACTGGGCCCCATAGTTTAGGCAAAGTCGAAAACTTCCCGCCACCGCCCCAGCTAGTAGCCCCAACACAAATAGCGGCCACAAACAGGGTGAACAGGTCACGGTTTTGATGCACCCGCGCACGTATCTGCGGCTCTAAATATATTGGAGGTAATTCAGGCAGGTCGTCTGGCTTTAAGGCCATCTAAATAGCTCCTGCGTGGTGACAACGATTAACTATGCAATGATACGCCTAAACGTTAGGGTGCGTATGTGAGTGAGTCAATCGCCGTCGTCGGTCCCAACCGCAACCGGTAAATCTCAGCTGGCCCTAAGCATTGCCCAGCACCTAGGGGCAGCTGACGCTGCCGAGATTATTAACGCAGACGCCTACCAGCTCTATAAAGGTATGGATATCGGTACCGCTAAACTCACTCCAGCTGAGCGAGGCGGCATCAGGCACCACCAGTTTGACGTGCTGGAAGTAGACCAGGAAGCCTCAGTAGCCGCCTACCAGCGTCACGCCCTGGCCGACGCCGCAGACATCACTAAACGCGGTAAACGAGTAATTTGGGTGGGTGGGCTCAGGGCTATATTTGCGTGCAGTCACCGACGATTTCGTCTTCCCAGCCACCGACGCCAGCGTGCGTGAGCACTTTGAGGCCCGCTGGCAAAGCGAAGGCGGACAGGTACTTTACAGCGAACTTGAGCGTCTAGACCCCCTAGCCGCCGCGCGCATCCAAGCTACTGACAGGCGCCGCGTAGTGCGGGCGCTGGAAGTAATTGAACTAACCGGCAAACCCTACTCGGCCTCCCTACCCACCTACCGCGACCGGGTGCCCACAGTGCACCTGGCCTTAAGAGTAGAGCGTGAAGCCCTACGCCTAGCCATCGCTAGACGCACCCGCAAAATGTTTGACGCCGGCCTAATTGAAGAAACCCGCGCCCTACTAGATAAAGGCCTACGCAACTCACCAACTGCCTCGCGCGCCATCGGCTACGCCCAAGCCATAGCGGTAATCGATGGCCAAATGAGCCAAGAACAGGCCTGCGAGGCAGTAACACTGGCCACTAATCAGTTGGTAAGCCGGCAGCTCAAATGGTTTAGACGCGATCCACGGGTAAACTGGATCGACGTAGAACTAACTAAGCAGGGCTATCTTGAGCCCGCCCAGGCCCGTGCTGCCTACGCTAAGGCCTTTGCGCTTTTAGAAAGGTGAGCCATGTTTGACGCACTGCATGAAGCTAACGCCGTAAAGGTTGAAGTAGCTGGCAAACGTGTACTGGTGCTCATTGACCCCTCCAAGCAGCTACAGCTAAACACCACCGAAGTTGCTCTAGCCTGCTCGCCGCGCGGCCCTGGGCGCCGACGCCCTAGTGCGCTGCATGTACACCCAGTACGTACCCGGCGCCGCGCGACTACTAGAGCTAGCCCCCCAAGCCGAATGGTTCATTGAAGCCTACAGTGCTGACGCCAGCACACTAGAAGTTAGCGGCGAATTACTGGTAGCCACCGCCTGCGCCCTAGTAGAACAGGCTCTGGTCAAAGCCCCTATCGACTTCGCCACCCGCGCCGGAGTACGCAGCGTATCCAAACTAGACAATGTCTGGAGCGTGGCCGGCCAGCCCATTAACTACACCCACCCAGCCCTAGCCGCCCAGGCAGGCATGGACAGCGCCGTGAACCTACAAGGCACCAACTACGGCTCACTTAGTCTACAAGTACCCCAAACACTTAACGTGGTAGCCCAAGGCGAGATAGACCACGGCGCCCAAACCTTCAGTGGCGCAGGCGACTGGGCCCTACTAGTTAGCAGCCAAACCACCAACTACCTCACCCACATCTACACGCGCCTAGTGCCCAACCAAGCACAAAACACCGCTAGCGCCCCCTGGCCCAGCCAGTTAGCCCTAGCGGCAGGTGGCGCCATGTACTGCTGGCTCAGCCCGCAGATGGCTGCGCTCGCGGACGTTTCTGACAGCGACGACGCCGCTAAGGTAACTGAGGCAGCTGACGCTCACGCCACCAGCGCGGAGCCCAGTGATTACCTGGTGAAAATCGGTGACCACGACCTGGCCGTGCACCTAGACGGCAACCCCTTTACTGGCGAGCGCGCCCTTATCAGTATGCGGGCCAACGTGGTGGCCCAAGCCATGCTGTTCTAGCAGCGGTTCTAGCACTAGGGGGCTAGTGGGTTACTTTAAAAACCCTAAAGCCCTTGGAAGAAGCTGTCTTTTCAACCTGCCAGCCTTGGGCGTGCAGCCATTTAGCTAGCGAGTCAGCACCCAAGTTACGCTGCACCACCAGCCAGGCGGCGCCGTCGTCGGCCAAAAAAGCCAGCCACTTAAGCAGCAGCTCATGCAGGGCTTGCTTACCGATACGCACCGGGGGATTAGACCAAATAGTGCGCAGCTTTAAGTTGTTGTCTAACAGATACTTTTCCAGCTGTTCAGGGGTAAAACGTGGCCACGCTATAACCGGCAGCTTTAGCGTTTTGGCCGCTAAGTTCTAGGGCGCGAGTGTTGACATCAACCGCTAAAACTTCACTGTCAGTGCCTTTAAGCGCATCACACAGCGCCAAAGTGATCGGCCCCCAGCCACAGCCCATATCCAAAGCCAAACCCGCCTGCGGGTCGGGTACATGCGAAAGCAATACCTGGGTACCCAAATCCACGCGGCCCCCACTAAAAACTCCCGAAGCGGTAGTCACCTGATGCTCAGTGCCGCGAATATTTAAAGTGTGTACATGCTTAGTTAGCTCCACCGCAGGGGTGGCAGAAAAGTAATGTTCCTGGCTCACAGCTAAACGCTATCCCACTGCGCTTGCCGCGTGGTACCGTCTGTGCCGTATGACTAAAACAAATAATTTCTCTGCCGGCAATCCCTTAGTTTCGAGCGAGGCTGTGCCCAGCCGGGACTCTAGCGCACAGGCGCGCGACATCATTGACCGAGTGCTATCACGCTCGGGCACCGCCCTAGCCTCAACCATGCAGCTCAACACGAACGCGGCGAAAAAAACGACGCCGGTGCGCTAGAACGCGCCGAACGCGCCGCCCTGACCCGCGTGGCTGGACTATCAACCGAGCTAGAAGACGTAAGCGAAGTTGAATACCGCCAAATCCGCCTCGAAAAAGTAGTGCTAATCGGTATCTACAGTGGCAATGCCCAAGAAGCCGAATACTCCCTACGTGAGCTGGCGGCGCTAGCTGAAACCGCCGGCTCCCAGGTACTCGACGCCCTCCTACAACGACGCGACACCCCCGACCCAGCCACCTACCTAGGCTCAGGTAAAGCCAAAGAACTAGCCCAAATCGTGGCCGACACCGGGGCAGACACTGTAATCGCCGACGGCGACCTAGCTCCCCTCACAGCGGCGCGCCCTAGAAGACGTAGTCAAAGTCAAGGTAGTAGACCGCACCGCCTTGATCCTAGACATTTTCGCCCAACACGCTAAAAGCCGCGAAGGTAAAGCCCAAGTAGAACTAGCTCAGCTCGAATACCTCCTGCCGCGCCTACGCGGTTGGGGTGAATCCATGTCACGACAGGCCGGTGGGCGCGTAGCCGCAGGTCAAGGTATCGGTTCACGCGGCCCGGGTGAAACCAAAATCGAGCTAGACCGCCGCCGCATCCGCGACCGCATGGCCAAACTACGCCGCGAAATCAAAGCCATGGCCCCCGCGCGCGAAACCAAACGCGGCTCACGCCAACGCGGCGCCATCGCCTCAGTGGCTATCGCCGGCTACACCAACGCCGGTAAATCCTCGCTACTAAACGCCATCACCGGCGCCCAAATCATGGTGCAAGACGCCCTATTTGCCACCCTAGACCCCACCGTGCGCCGCGCCAGCACCCCAGACGGGCGGGTATACACCCTCACCGACACGGTAGGTTTCGTACGCAACCTACCCCACGAACTAATCGAAGCCTTCCGCTCCACCCTAGAAGAAGTCGCCCAAGCTGACCTGATCCTACATGTGGTAGACGCCGCCCACCCCGACCCGGTAGGCCAAATCAGTGCCGTACGCCAAGTCCTAGCCGACATCGACGGCGTCGAAAACATCCCCGAACTAGTCGTCTTTCAACAAAGCCGACCTGGCCGACCCGGTAGACCTAGTGGGGCTACGCACCCGCGAACCCAACTCGGTAGTAGTCTCGGCCTACACCGGAAAAGGCATCGAACAGCTAGTAGAGCGCATCGCCCAGCTACTGCCACGCCCCGAAGTAATGGTGGACCTGATCCTGCCCTACTCACGCGGAGACCTACTAGCGCGAGTACACGAAGACGGCGACATTGAAATCCTCGAATATGTAGAAACCGGCACCCATCTGCGCGCTCGCGTGCACCCTGGCCTGGCCTCTGCGCTTAAACAAGCAGCCCTAGCTGGTAGCGGTACACGTGGGGTTGACCGGGGCGGCGTCGAACCAAACTAATGAAAAAACCAGACAGTGTCCAAAGCTCTAGTAAGCTAGCTCGCACTAGCCTGGCTGCCCTAGAAAAAGCGGTCGAAAAGCTTGGCGGCACCCCGCGTGCTGGCCAAGAGCTGATGGCTCAAACCGTGGCGGAAATAGCCGATGAGGGCGGGCACCTGCTAGTGCAGGCGGGCACCGGCACCGGCAAAAGTTTGGGTTATCTGATCCCGGCCATGGTCTACGCGGTGCAAAACGAGCAGGTGGCGGTAGTTTCACGGCTACCTTGGCGCTGCAACGCCAAATCGTCACCAAAGACGCACCCTTGGCAGCTGAGGTAGTTGAGCAGGTAACCGGTAAGCAACCCACCGTGGCCCTACTTAAAGGCTGGCAAAACTACCTGTGCGTCCATAAAGTTAACGGCGGCTACCCCAGCGACGATGATCTATTTGCCGCCGCCGGCCTTAATATGCGCCGCAAACGCAAAGGTGAAGAAAGCTTAGGTGACCAGGTTCTGCGCCTAAATGAGTGGGCTAACGTTACCCAAAGTGGGGACCGTGATGATCTGATCCCGGGAGTTAGTGACCGTGCCTGGGCGCAGGTGTCTCTAGACCGCACCGCCTGCCTGGGTAAAACCTGCCCAGTCTATGAGCAGTGTTTTGCTTACGCTGCTCGTGAGCAAGCCGCTCAAGCAGATATTGTGGTCACCAACCACACCATGCTGGGGGTGGCCGCCGCTGGCAATACTGGCTTGATCCCCCCACACCAGCTGCTAGTTGTTGATGAAGCCCATGAACTGGCCTCACGCGTACGCAGCCAAGGCGCCATCACGCTATCAGCCACCTCCATCAACCAAGCCGCTAAAGCTGCCCGGCGTTGCCAAGTAATTGCCACAGAGCTAGAGACCGCCGCCTAAAACCCTGCAGGAGGCCTTAGAAAACCTGCCGCAGGGGCGCCTGGCCGCACTTACTCCCAGCTTGCAAGACGCCCTAATCTTGCTAGACGCAGCGGTGCGTCAAGCTCTCGAAGACCTCAAAGACGGCAAAAAACCAGGCGAAGCTCCCAGCCCTGAACTAGTGCTAGCTAAAAGCGAGCTAACTAAAATCAATGAAGCACTCTCGCGGCTGCTATCAAATTCGATTGCTAGCGCTAAAGATGTGCTCTGGTGTGAACAAACCACTAGCTCTAAAGACCCAGTAAGGCTGCGTCTAGCGCCTATCGAGGTGGCCTCCACCATGGCCAACACCCTGATTGAAGACCACAGCGTCATCATGACCAGCGCTACCCTCACTTTGGGCGGATCGTTTAACGCTATGGCTAATGAGGTGGGTTTAAGCTTTGCCGGTGGCTGGGACCAGCTAGATGTGGGCTCCCCATTTAACTACCCCAAGCAGGGCATTCTTTACGTGGCCGCGCACCTGCCAAAACCCACCCAGGGCATTTCCCCGGCCGCACTAGAAGAAATGTGCCAATTAGCGCAGGCTGCAAATGGGGGCATGCTGGGCTTATTTTCTTCGCGCCAAGCCACCCAGGAAGCTGCCAAATATTTACGTGAGCACACTGATTTGCCGGTGCTTGTGCAAGGAGAAGATCAGCTACCCACTTTGGTGGAAGAATTTAAGGCTGATGAAACGCTTGCCTGCTGGGGACCTTGAGCCTATGGCAGGGGGTGGATGTGCCCGGACAAACCTGTCGTTTGGTGGTGATTGACCGTATTCCTTTCCCGCGCCCTGATGATCCGCTAGCTCAGGCACGCATCCAGGCGGTGCAAGACGGGGGCGGCAATGGGTTCATGCAGGTTAGCGCCAACCATGCGGCGCTGTTATTGGCGCAGGCTGCAGGCAGGTTGATTCGCTCTAGTAGTGATCGGGGAGTGGTGGCAGTACTGGACTCGCGTCTGCGTACGGCCCGCTACGGGAGTTATCTAATTAAATCGATGCCAGATTTTTGGCGCACTACTGATTCAAAGTTGGTTCATGCCGCTTTGGAACGTTTGGCGGTCTAACGTCCTATTTGGCTCCGCTCGCTGCATGCATTTGATCTGTCAAAGTCCTAAGAAATAATTAGCAATTTGTTTTAGGGGCTTAGCAAGAAGAGATTTTCGCTTTAGGCTTGTACTTGTCAGGTACAAGGGATACCTTGTCAGACCGAATTCAGCTTTATTTAGGAGTTCACCGTGTCAGACACCATTACCAACGCAGCACAGGGTGGCTACCCTACCGCGCAGGGTCGCCCCTCTAAGGTTGCCATTATCGGCGCCGGTGCAGTTGGTTCCACTCTTGCCTACGCTTGTGTCAACAAGGGTGTTGCCCGCGAAATCGTTTTGCAGGACATTGCTAAGGAAAAGGTAGAAGCTGAGGCGATGGACATCGCCCAGGGTATTCAGTTCACCTCTGCCGGTTCTGTTGCCGGTAGCGATGACCCTGAGATCTGCCGTGGCGCTGACGTAATCGCCATCACCGCTGGTGCCAAGCAGAAGCCCGGCCAGAGCCGTATCGAGCTAGCCGGCGCTACCGTTGGCATCATGGAGAAGATTCTGCCCAAGCTGGTCGAGGTTGCTCCTAACGCTATCTTCGTGCTGGTTGCTAACCCGGTTGACGTAGTTACCTACTGCGCCAAGAAGATCACTGGCCTGCCCGAGAACCAGATCTTCGGTTCCGGTACCGTGCTGGACACCGCCCGTATGCGTTACCTGGTCTCCCTGGAGACCGGCACTGCCGTACAGAACATCCACGGCTACATCGCTGGTGAGCACGGTGACTCTGAGGTGGCTCTGTGGTCGAGCGCCCAGATCGGTGGCGTGCCGCTAACCCAGTGGGGCCCCACCCTTGACGGTGGTCACTTCGACCAGGAGAAGCGCGACCGCATCGCTTACGACGTAGTGCGCAGCGCCTACCGCATCATCGAGGGTAAGGGCGTTACCAACTACGCTGTGGGTCTGGCTGTACAGCGCATCATCTCCGCCGTCCTCAACGACGAGCAGCGCGTACTGACCATTTCCCCGCTGCTGGAGCAGTGGCACGGCATCTCCGACGTGTGCATGTCCGTTCCCACCATCGTGGGCCGCGAGGGCGCTGGCCGTCGTCTGGACCTGCCGCTGACCGTGGAAGAGCGCGACAAGCTGACCGAGTCTGCAGACCGTCTGCGCTCTGTGGCTCGCTCGCTGGGCTACTGATCTAAATAGCTGATCACTTAAAAAGGCTGGCGCCCGCTTGAGGCGTCAGCCTTTTTGTTTGTACCGGTTTGCGTTGTACTGGCTTGCTTTGTGGCGCGCTAGCGTTGGTTGTAGCGTTTTTTAACGACGACGCAGCTAAGGCTTTTGCTGACGACGGCGCCGCTAGCTGAGAGAGCTGTTGCACTGGTGCCCTGCTAAGGCGCCAGCTACTTAGAGTGAGCGCAATACCGTTACCACTTTGCCCATAATCATGGCCTGGTCGCCGTCAATGGGGGCATAGGCGTTATTGCGTGGCAGTAGCCACTGGTGCCCATCGCGGCGTGAAAGTACCTTGACGGTGGCGGTTGGGCCCTCATCTAGGTTCAAAAGCGCGGCCACAATATCGCCGTTATTGGCGTCAGGCTGGGCGCGTACCACCACCCAGTCGCCGTCGCAAATGGCGGCGTCGATCATGGAGTCGCCTTGCACCTTGAGCATAAATAAATCTCCAGAGCCGGTTAAAGCCCGAGGGATTTCGTAGTATTCCTCCAAATGTTCCTGAGCCAAAATGGGGCTACCGGCAGCGATTTGTCCCACTAGGGGGACGCTGACGGTTTCGGTTTGGCCTGCGTGCATATGCACCACATTGCCAATGGCGTGTTCAGAGGTGTCGTGGCCCGTGTCCAGGGCAACCACTTCAATAGCTCGCGGGCGGTTAGGGTCGCGGCGCAGCAGCCCTAAACGCTCAAGCTTATCCATTTGGTGTTTTACCGATGAGGGGCTGGTTAGCCCCACGCCGGCCCCAATCTCCCTAAGTGAAGGAGGGTAGCCTTTGGCGCTAACGGCTTCGCGTACAAAGTCGTATACGGCCCGGGCTCTATTATCTAGGTTTTTGTAGATCAGGCGCTTGCTATCCATCGAGTTTTCCTTGCAAATAAAGGCGTTTGCAAAAACTGACAGTTTCCGCGTGGCCAAGGTGTGGTGTGCTGGTGTTAGTCCCTAAGACTTGCCCTTAATTGTAAAACATTTGTTCGACAAATGTTGGACTTGAGGTAAAGAATGCGCTAGGCTATCGAACAGACGTTCGAAAATGAGTTGACCTTGCTTTGGTTCCCCCCTTAACAGAAAGGCTAGGCAATGAACGCGCACCAGTTACCGGCACCAGTTTCGGCTGAAGCTGCCCCCAGCTCCCGTCCCTAAGTTATGCCTGGTAGATAGCCAATATTTGCAGCAGCTAGCTAGCCAAGAGCGCAGCTGGGATCGGCCCTCATGCGGTTAAAAGCGTTGCGGTTAAACGAGGTTCTAGCACCCGCCGGGCCAATCGAGCCGGCGCTAAAGATCGCGTTAGGGGTGGTGCCGCCGCCTCTAACGTAGCTAGGTGCAACGTAGCATCTAGCCGCCCAGGCGTTAGCTGTCACGCTGAAACGGGGAAGTCCAGCGTGGCCGCTAACGTAAGGGTAGGGGCTAATGTGGCCCAGCTAGTGGGCTGGATTGAGAAGCTAAATACGGCCTTGGTGGTGTTGGCAGTGTTTATTGGCGTTATTGGCTGCGCGGTTATTGGGGTAAGTGCGCTAAGCGCTAGCCAATCTATCTGCACTGCAGATCTAGTGAGCGCTAGTCAAAATAACCTACCTTATTGCCCCTAGATGCTCGTCTATAAATCTTAAGTAAAAATCTTTAGCTTGCCCCTAGCTGGGCTGGTTGGCGCGGTTGCTAGGCTTAATTTAGCTAAGTAAAAAAGGGGTTGCTAAGGCTGGGCGTTAGCGCTTAGTGTCTAAGGATAGGAATATTTACTATTCAAGGACGCTCGCTTTGCATTGCCCTTTTTGTCGCCACACGGATTCTCGCGTTGTAGATTCACGAACCGCTGACGATGGCAGCTCGATTCGACGTCGTCGTGAGTGCCCCAACTGCGGGCGCCGCTTCACCACGCTCGAAAGCTGCTCACTATCAGTACGCAAACGCTCTGGGGTGCTTGAGCCCTTTCAGTCGCGACAAAGTAATTTTTGGGGTGCGTCGCGCCTGCCAAGGACGCCCAGTAACTGACGATCAGCTAAGCCTGCTAGCCCAGCAAGTAGAAGAAAATATCCGCAACAGCGGCCAAGCCATAGTTAACTCACACCAGGTGGGCCTAGCGATTTTGGATCCCCTACAAGAGCTAGACGAAGTGGCCTACCTGCGCTTTGCCTCGGTGTATTCATCCTTTAACTCAATCGATGACTTTGCCAAGGCTATTGAGGAGCTGCGTCAGCGTAAGCAGACACTCGAAAACTAACAGGCCCCAACTGGTCTAACTGAAACTGGGTTAGCTAGCCAATTGGGTTAGCGGGCTCAAACTAGGCTCAGCTGGGCTAATTTAATTAGCTCAGGGTTAAAGCTTGCTCTAGGCGCTCCACCAGATGCGGCCAGGTCCACTGCTGCTGCATGTAGCTGCGCCCGGCAGCACCCATGCGCTCGCGCAGCTGGGGGGAGTTAAGTAGCTCCACTATGCGGTTAGTTAACGCGTCTTCATCGCGCCCGCCCACCACATAGCCGGTTTCACCTTCAATAACAGTTTCTGGGGCGCCCCCGCTATCTCCCGCAATTACTGGCTTCGAGCAGGCTGAAGCCTCCAGGTAGACAATGCCTAGTCCTTCAACATCGAGCCCACCCCAGCGGGTGCGGCACGGCATAGCGAATACATCGGCCATGTCTACGTGCGCGCTTAGCTCCTCATAGGGGATCTGCCCGGTTAAAGTAATAGCCTGGCAGGCGCTAGAGCGCTGGCGGGCCTTAGCTAGATCCTGGGCGTAGGGGCCTTTACCCACAATCACTAGTCGCGCCTGGGGCACGGCAGCCACAACCCTTGGCCACACCTTAATCAAAGTGTCTTGACCCTTGCGTGGCACTAGGCGCGAAATACACACCACCGTTGGGCTTTGCCCGAGTCGGTAGCGCTGACGCAGCATAGGGGTTAGCTCGTTGCCCGGCTCAAAACGGGCCGGGTCAATGCCACTAGGTAGCTGCACTAACTGGTTATGTGAGGCCAGGTGTGGGCGCAGGCGCTCAAGGGTGTAGTTTGAAATGTAGGTGACCACATCGCTGTGCTTAAAAATAGTGCGCAGTGCCCAGCGGGCGCCGGGGATCTTACCCCAACCAATTTCGTGGCCATGGGTGGTGGCAACTACGCGTTTAGCCCCGGCTTCTTTAGCGGCTTTAGCCATTAAACCTAGCGGCGCAGCCGCCCCAAACCAGACAGTGTCAATGTGCTCAGTTTTGATTAGCTCCTGCATACGCCGACGCACGTTGGCAGTTGGCAGCAACATGGTGGTATCTACCCGCACCACCTTATAGGGCAAGGTGGCGTCATATTCTTTAGCTACCTGCATGCCTTCAGGGGGGGAGTGGAGGCCAGTACTACCAGTGAGGTGGGATCTAGGCGCTTGGTGTAGTCATCTAGATAAGACTGGATGCCACCGACTACCGGCGGGAAATCGTTAGTTACCAGTAAAGTACGGTTCACGTCTGCCTCCAGCTTAAGTTTTTAGTGGGCTTCGCTGTTTGCTAGCAGCTCAGATAGGTGGCGCGCCGCAGCGATCACGGCAGCCCCATGCAGGGCTCCGGGCTGGCGCCCCATGCGTTCGATAGGGCCAGAGATAGAAATAGCGGCCACAACCCGCCCACCAGCTCCGCGCACCGGGGCCGAAACTGAAGCAACCCCAGGCTCACGTTCGCCAACGGATTGAGCCCAGCCGCGACGTCGTACTACTGAAAGCATGGTGGCGTTAAAGCGAGCATTTTGCAAGCCCCGGTGCAAACGCTCGGGCTCTTCCCAAGCTAGTAGCACCTGGGCGGCTGAGCCAGCCAGCATTGATAGGGCAGCCCCAACCGGGATTGAGTCACGTAGCCCAATGGGGCGCTCGGCGTTGGCTACACATACGCGCATATCTCCCTGGCGGCGATAAAGCTGGGCGGACTCGTGGGTTTGTCGCGCAGGGCGTTTAGGACTGGGCCTGCCAGGGCTAGTAGACGGTCTTCGCCGGCGGCCCCGGCAAGCTCAGAAATACGTGGGCCTAGTGTGAAGCGAGAGTGGGCGTCGCGGCTAACTAACCGGTGGTGTTCTAGTGCCACTGCAATTCTGTGCGCAGTGGGACGAGCTAAGTGTGTGATGCTAACTAGCTGCGCTAGAGTGGCAGGGCCGGATTCTAGCGCGGATAAGACCAATGCGGCCTTGTCGATAACGCCGACGCCGCTGGGGGATTCAACCGGTCCACTGTCCATGGTCCGATATTGCCATTTCGGTATATAAGACGCAAACTTTTTGGAGATTTTCCCCAAAGCGGGTGAGTCAAATTGTCAATCGCGCCGTGAGCAAATCCAATAGCAGGTTTAAGGGCAGTTGCGGCTATTGTTAACCTTTGGATATTAGGTAGCGAGAAAAGGGGACAACCAGTGGATGGACTACTGCGAGTAGAAGGCGGTAAGCCGCTGCGCGGGTATATCAACGTGCGTGGAGCTAAAAACCTGGTGCCTAAAGCCATGGTGGCCGCGCTTTTGGGTGACACTCCCTCGGTTATCAGCAACGTTCCCCACATTCGTGATGTTGAGGTGGTCTCCCGGGCTGCTGCGAGTACACGGCGCCACTGTGGACTTTGACGCCAAAGCGGGCGTGCTCAGCATTGACCCTAGCGCCATTGAGACTGCCTCTAGCGCCTCAATTAACGCCCACGCCGGCTCTTCGCGTATCCCAATTTTGTTCTGTGGCCCGCTGCTACACCGCCTAGGCCGAGCCACCATCCCTGACCTTGGAGGCTGCCACATTGGTGACCGCCCGGTTAACTTCCACCTAGAGATCTTGCGTCGCTTTGGGGCTAAGGTGGACCGCACCGACGGCGCCCTGCATCTAACCACTAATGGTCGCCGCCTGCAGGGCACTCACCATTGACCTGCCTTATCCCAGTGTGGGGGCCACCGAGCAGACCCTGCTAACCGCTGTGCGCGCTGAAGGTAAAACCGTGCTCACCGGGGCAGCGGTTGAGCCCGAAATCATTGACCTAATCGACGTGCTACAGAAAATGGGTGCAATTATCTCTGTAGACACTGACCGCACCATCACCATTGAAGGCGTAGACGCCCTTGAAGGCTTTAACCACCGCGCTATTCCCGACCGTATTGAAGCTGGCTCCTGGGCTTGCGCCGCGCTAACCACCGGCGGTGACATCACCGTGCTAGGGGCGCGCCAAACCGCCATGAGTGCCTTCTTGAACGTATTTCGTAAGGTTGGCGGCGCTTTTGAAGTTAAAGAAGAAGGCATCCGCTTCTACCACCCCGGCGGTGAGCTGCACTCCATGGCTATGGAAACCAACGTGCACCCCGGTTTTATGACTGACTGGCAGCAGCCCCTGGTGGTGGCCCTAACCCAGGCCAAAGGCTTGTCTATTGTGCACGAAACCGTTTACGAAAACCGTCTAGGTTTCACTAACGCCCTAAACCAGATGGGCGCCAACATTCAGCTATACCGCGAGTGCCTAACTGGCGCCGAATGCCGTTTCGGGGCCCGCAACTACTACCACTCGGCAGTTATCGCCGGCCCCACCCCGCTGCACGGCAGCGATATTGTGGTGCCCGACCTGCGTGGTGGTTTCTCTTACCTGATTGCGGCCCTGGCAGCTGAAGGTATCAGCCATGTTAAAGGTATTAACCTAATTGACCGTGGCTACGCTGACTTTATGGACAAGCTCTACGCCCTAGACGCTCAAGTCCAGCGCCTAGAGTAGCCCTTGCTTTTGGGTGAAACTGGCGCCTGCCTGGGGCTAAAACCGCCTCAGGTGAGGGGGTAGGGCTAGCCTAGACAAAACCTAAAGACGGCCGTGTGTTAACTATCAGTGACGCACGGCCGTTACAATGGGGGAGGTTTAGCAGCACGCGCAGAATAGGCTTAGACGTGACTCGTAAATTTACCCCCTTCTACCGCTTCGCAGCGCGCGGAGTGCTGATTCCGTTTCTAAAACTGGTCTCACGTCAGCATGTGGAAGGTTTAGAGAATCTACCTAAAGATGGTGGCTTCATTGTGGTGGCCAACCACCTAACTGATCTAGATTCGCTAACCGCTATGCGCACCCTGGTGGATGCTGATATTCCGGTGTATTCGCTAGCTAAAGCCAGTCTGTTTAAAGTTCCGGTGGTGGGCCAGGTGCTAGCTGCCGGCGGGCAGATCCCAGTTCAGCGCGGCACTGCGCATGCTACTGACGCCCTAGCTGAAGCCGCTAAGCGCCTCCAAGAAGGCTCCTGCATCATTATTTTCCCTGAAGGCACCCTTAGCCGTGACCCGCTTAAGTGGCCTATGGTTGGTAAAACCGGGGCGGCGCGCCTAGCCATGCAGTCGGGTGTGCCCGTGATTCCTATGGGCCAGTGGGGTGCTCACTTTATTTTGGACACCTACTCGCACCACCTAAAGGTGGGTAAGCGTAAAGATGTGCGGGTAAAGATCGGCCCGGCTCTGGATTTAAGCCAGTACGGTAGCGACATTGAAGACCGCCAGAAGGTACGTGAGTGTACCGCTGAAATTATGTCGGCAATTACCCGCCTGGTTGAGGATCTGCGCGGTGAAAAGGCTCCGCGCCCCTACGACATGCACTACGACGGCGACCCGGGTAAAGGGCAAGATCGGTGTGCGCAAAGCCCGACCCGCAAAACTAGCTAGCGGCCCATCACAGATGGGCACCTAAAACAGTCGTCAACAGTAGAGAATTTGGCCGCCCGGCCAGCTTTTATGAGGAAAACTAATGAGTGAAGTAAAAACTCGTGTCGCAGTAGTTTTTGGTGGCCGCAGTGGTGAGCACGGTATTTCTTGCGCCACCGCCGCCGGCGTACTAGGCGCCATCGACCGTGAACGTTTCGACGTCGTACCCGTGGGCATTACCCGCGAGGGCAAGTGGGCGCTGGTAGAAGACAACCCCCAGGCCCTAGAACTACACGACAACCAGGAAGCCGAAATCACCCTAGGTGGCCTAGGGGTGCAGGAAGTAAGCCTAGAGTACGGCGGTGAACTGGTAGCCCGTAACGCAGACGGCACCTCAAGTTCGCTAGGGCAAAATTGATGTGGTATTCCCGCTGCTGCACGGGCCCTACGGTGAAGACGGCACCATCCAGGGAATGCTGGAGATGCTAAACGTGCGCTATGTGGGTTGCGGCGTAACCGCCTCAGCTGCCGGCATGGACAAGCACGTCACCAAGGTTTTGCTGGCCGACGCCGGCATTGAAGTAGCCCCCTATGAGCTAGTGACCCCGCTGCGTTGGCGCCACGAACGCGAGCAGCTAGTCTGCGGCCTGCCACCAGCTGAGCTTGCCCCTGTTTGTAAAGCCGGCCCGCGCCGGCTCCTCCCTAGGTATCAGCAAGGTAGATGACTTTAGCCAGCTAGAGCAGGCCATTGAGGCCGCAGCTAAGGTTGACCCTAAGGTGCTGGTAGAAAGCGGCATTAAAGCCCGCGAAGTTGAATGCGCAGTGCTAGGGGGCCGCTACGGTGAAGCCCCACGCGTAGCCCCGCCCGGTGAGGTAGTTATGGACGCCAACCAGGGTGCCGGCGAGTTCTACGACTTTGAAACCAAATACCTGGCCCACGACGCCGTACAGATGGTGTGCCCGGCCCAAATTCCCGACGCCGCCCGCGACCTGATCCGCGCCACCGCCGCCAAAGCCTTCACCGCCCTAGACTGCGAAGGCCTAACCCGCGTGGACTTCTTCCTAACCGAAGACGGGCCGGGCAATCGTCAACGAAGTAAACACCATGCCCGGCTTTACCCCCTTCTCCATGTACCCCTACATGTGGCAGGTAGCCGGGGTGGACTACACCAGTCTGGTAAGCGAGCTGATCGACCTAGCTTTGGCCCGTCCGCTAAACGTCAACCGCTAAGCCAGCAAGGGAGGGCTACCCATGGGCACACTCACGGTAGGACAGCTCAGCGAAGCTGAACTACTCAAAGTTATTAACGCTGAACTAGCTAGTGCGCAGGGCAGTGTAGATAGCTTTGACGTGCTGGTGGGTAGCGGCGATGACTGCGCGGTGCTAGCCACCTCAGATGGACGCTACTGCGTATCAACCGATGTTTTGGTGCAAGGCCACCACTTTCGCACCAGCTGGTCAAGCGCCGAGCAAATCGGTGCGCGCGCAGCCGCCCAAAACCTAGCTGACATTGCCGCCATGGGGGCCCACCCCAGCGCCGTCGTAGTGGGCTTAGCTATGCCTGCTACGACGCCGCTACCCTGGCTAGAAGGATTCACCCGGGGACTAGGGAGCACCTGCGCCCAAGCTGGAGCCCAAGTAGTTGGCGGCGACCTATCAGCCGGACAAAACATTTGCGTAAGCGTATGCGTACACGGGAGACTTAAGGGGACGCGACCCCGTGCTACGCTCCGGCGCCAAACCCGGCGACGTACTAGTACACGCCGGCAAACTAGGCCACTCCGCCGCCGGCCTGGAACTACTTCAACGCTGCCCAGACTTCGGCTCAGTACGCCAACGCGAAGACATGGAACGCATCTTTTGGCGCATGGATGGACACACCCGCATCAGCCAAGAACTACTAAGCAGCGCCTTTGAATGCCTAACCGCCTTCCGCGCCCCCCAATGCCCCCTCGAATACGGGCCCCTACTAGCACAGTGCGGCGCCCACGCCATGATGGACGTCTCCGACTCCCTACTACGCGACGCCACCCGCATCGCCAAAGCCAGCGCCGTCGCCATAGACATTGACGACCCCCTAGAAACAGACGCCTTCACAGGCGACGTAGCCGCCCTACGCCCACTAGCAAAATTCCTAGGCGACTTCAGCCTAGTGCGCAAATGGATCCTAAGTGGGGAGAAGACCACGGCCTACTAGCCACCCTGGCCGCAGCCGACCAACCCAAACTCAAAGGCCACCCACAAGCACGCCCAATCGGGCGAATCCTACCAGCAGACGGCCTAGAAGCAGGCACCGTACTAGTAGCTGGCCAACCCCCAAACCTACCCCTAGGCTGGGACCACTTCGGCAACTAACCAGCGCGCTAACACAAAAGAACCCCAAAACAGCCACACAAAAACGCGGAAACGAGCCAGCCATAAGCCGGGTTCTGTTACCGCCCACCGTTACCGGTCAGGCGGCGGCGACCATCCATCTTGAACCAGCGTTACCGCCAGCCTCACGCGATCTACCCGCGAACTTGGGCGGGCAGCCCTCAAACGTCCGCTGTGCGATCTTGCTCCCGGTGGGGTTTACCATGCCAACCCAGTCACCTAGGTTGCGGTGAGCTCTTACCTCACCCTTTCACCCTTACCAATGGCCTAGAGCCAAAGGCGGTTTACTTTCTGTGGCACTTTCCCGCAGGGTCACCCCGGGTGGCCGTTAGCCACCACCGCGCCCTAAGGAGCCCGGACTTTCCTCGATCCACAAACGTGGTACCGCGGCCGCCCGGCTGGCTCGTCCGCCCTATGCACTATACCCGTACAATGCCCATATGCGTATATTGCTGCCACCATCTGCCGGCAAAACCACCAAAGAAACAACCAACCACCTACAACTAGAAAAACTCTGGCAAGCAGAACACCTAACCCAAACCCGCCGCCAACTAATAGACGACGTACAAAACACCGCCCTACTGGCCGACGCCGCACAAATCTTTAAACTCGGCCCCAAAAACGCCCACGAAATCAGCCAAAACCTAGAAATCTATGACGCCCCGGCGCTCGCGGCTTGGCAGCTTTATGACGGCGTGCTTTATGAGGCAGCTAAGTTTGCGCAGATTTTTAGCTACGGTGCGTGCGCTCAGGACGGCCAGGGCCAGGGGCAGGGTAACCAACCCCAGGGCAGCGGCCAGGGCCAGGGCGGCCAGAGCCAGGCAGATCAGTCCCAGGGTCTCCAGCGCCAGTTGGAGGAGCTGACACTGGTGTTTTCAGCCCTGTTTGGGCCGGTGCGGTTAACTGACCTAATTACGCCCCACCGCCTAAGCGGCTCGGTGAAGCTGCCAGGGCAGGGCAGCGTAGCCTCAATTTGGAGCAAAGCTCTAAAAGAGCTGTTGACCCAGCAGCTGAGCGGACACGTGGTTGTGGATCTGCGTTCGGCTGAGTATGGGGCAATGTATCGGCCAACGCGGGGCAGTGACTGTCTGCTGCTAAATATTGGGGTGGCTAAAGTTAACCCTGCAACCGGTAAACGCTCGGTGGTCTCACACTGGGCTAAGCATACGCGCGGCCTGCTAGCAGGGGCGCTGCTAAGAGCGGTGGCAGGCGGGCAGCTAGCTGCTAGCGATGGCGATGTGGATGAGATTTTGCAGGTGGCCGCTGGCTTAGAGGGGGTTAAAGAGGTAGAAATAACCCCGCTAGATGCGCGTGGGCAGGCCAAAGTTACTTTGGTGCTCTAGGGGCAAATGTCGGTTTGGATATGTATTTTTGGTAAAAACACGGTAGTATGTCGCTCGTGACTTAAACCGTCACAAAGTGCCCCCGTGGTGGAATTGGTATACACAACGCACTTAAAATGCGTCGCTTTATGCTTGCGGGTTCGAGTCCCGCCAGGGGCACTAGGCTGTGATGAAGACAGCCTTACGCCCCCGTAGCTCAGTGGTTAGAGCAGCGAGCTTATACCTCGTCCGTGCCTGATAAGCACATGGTCGTGGGTTCGAATCCCACCGGGGGTACTTTTGATAAACAACTAAAATTCCCGGGTTTGTTTCGGTTTTAGGGTGGGGCCTGGGTTTATTTAAATAAGTAGCTTTTTAGCTGCAGTTGAGTGCCTATTGGGGCTGGTGATTGGCTGCGCGCAGGGGCCTGATCCAGTTAGGCTTGTGCCATGGTACGTCTAGCACAGGTGACCGACTTTTTGCAGGAGCTAGCTCCACTGGATTTAGCGCAAAGCTGGGATTCAAACGAGCTTATTTGCGGTGACCCTGATGAAGAGGTTAAACGCATTTTACTTGCGGTTGATCCGGTGGAAGTAGTGGTTGATGAGGCGATTGAAAAAGGTGCCCAGTTAGTGATCACCCACCACCCACTGTTTTTGCGTGGCACTAACACGGTGGCCGCCAGTAACTTTAAAGGCCGCGTGGTTCATCGCCTCATTCGCGCCGGGGTTGGGCTTTATAACTGCCACACTAATCTCGACGCCGCCGCTAGTGGGGTAGCTCAGGCTCTAGCTGACGTGGTGGGTTTAGTGGACACCAGGCCCCTAGAAGCCGACGCCGCCCGCCCCAAGCTGGGTATTGGGCGCGTGGGGCATCTAGAGCAGCCAATGAGCTTGCAAGATTTTGCCTACAAGGTTGCCGCTGCTTTACCCGATAGCGCCCCAGGCCTGCTAGTTGGGGGAGACCTGCAAGCGCAAGTAGTTAAAGTAGCGGTCAGTGGTGGGGCGGGAGACTCCCTGCTGCAGGCGGCGCGTGAGGCCGGTGTGGATGTTTTCCTCACCGCCGATCTGCGCCATCACCCAGCCAGTGAGCATCTGGAGGGCGGCAAACCCTACCTGCTAAACGCCACCCACTGGGCTAGCGAATGGGTGGGCCTGCCGCCTTTAGCCAAGGCACTAAAGCAGTGGTCTAGCCAAAATGGCCATGATTTACAGGTTGAGGTTTCACGGTTAGTAACCGACCCCTGGAACGCACGTATTTCCACCAAGAATTAATTTAAGGAGCAAGCAATGACTAGCGCCCCTTTGAGCCAGCAGCGTCAGCTGCTGGAGCTACAAGATTTAGACAACCAGCTTTCACGTCTAGCGGCTAGGCGCCGTAACCTGCCGGTGTTAAGCGAAATTGAAAACACGGTTAAAGAGCTTAAAGAAAACAAGCGTCTACAGGTTTTAGCGCAGGCCCAGGCCACTGAAGCTAAGCAGGATTTAAAGCGTGCCGACGACGACGTGGAGCAGGCCAACAACCGCGCCAAGGTGCTGCGTCAGCGTCTGCATTCAGGCACCGTCAGTGCCCGCGATTTAGGCGCTTTGCAAGGTGAACTAGACCAGCTCGGTAAGCGCCTGAGCGTACTAGAAACTAAGCAGCTTGAGGCCCTGGAAACCTATGAGGACCTAAGCGGCAAATACAGTGAACTACAGGTGCGTGAAGGCGAGATTCGCACCCGTGGACGTGAACTAACCGCTAAGCGTGACAGCGAATTTGCACGTATTGACGCCGAAACCAGCCAGGTTACTCAGCGTCGCGAGCAGCTAGCCGCCTCACTGTCACAAAGCTTAGTGCAGATCTATGAGAGGGCCCGTAAAGCTACCGGCGGGCTGGGTGTAGTTGGACTCTACGGGGCCCGCAGCGAACCGACCATTGAAATCAGCCCCCAAGAACTGGCTGCTATTCGCGCTGCCGCGCGCGACGCGGTGATCGTTTCGGAAGAAACCGAAGCCATCATTGTGCGCATGGATGACTGACGCCAGGGATAACAAAACTGATGGCGGCGCTATGAAAACTATTTTTGGCGCCGGCGCCAAAAATAACCCAGGTTGAACTTGGTTTCGCGGCTAGTCTCTAGCCGCGAAACCAAGTTTGTTTTTACTCGTCTGCTGCGGCTAGAGCTGCAGCGCCAGCAATACCTGCGCCGTTAAATAGCACGGCGGGCACGATGGGGGTGCGTAGCTTGAGCAGCGGCAAGAACTTGTCGTGCTTGCGTGAAACACCGCCGCCTACCACGAAGATGCTGGGGCTAAAGAGCATCTCTACAGTCTCGTAGTAGCGCTGTAGGCGCTCAGACCATTCGGGCCAGTCCAGTTTCTCAACGGTACGGATTGAGGCAGCAGCGCGCTTTTCGGCGTCGTAGCCATCAATTTCTAGGTGACCTAGCTCGCTGCAAGGAATCAGTACTCCGTTGTAGATCAGGGCTGAGCCAATGCCGGTACCTAGGGTGGTGGCAATAACTAGGCCTTTAACTCCACGGGCGGCGCCGTAACGGGCTTCGGCGTAACCGGCGGCGTCGGCGTCGTTAATGACGGTGACGCGGCGGCCCATAATGTCACGCATGATTCGTTGGCGTCTACCCCGGTCCAGGACTGGTCCAGGTTAGCCATGAAAGGAATGTGACCGTTGTTTACCGGGGCCGGGATGGCCACGCCTACGGGCACCTCAGGGTCTAGGTTAAAAGTGGCGGCAACCTCGGCGCACACCTGCGCCACTGCCTGCGGAGTGGAGGGGGAAGGGGTGTCAATGCGCACGCGCTCGGCCAGCAGCTGACCCGTCTCTAGGTCTACCGGGGCACCCTTGATACCCGAACCGCCAACGTCAATACCTAACGCAATTTTGGTGCTCACGAAGCTACTCCTGAAGATAGAAAAACGTGTCAGTGAGACACAGCATACTCTGACTTAGTTTACCTAACAATTGCTTATAAAAATTAACCCCATCAGCCTATTTAAAACTGATGGGGCTAATGTGTAGGGAAAAGAAAACTAGGGCAGAGTCAGGATGTCGGCCCCGTCTTCAGTTACCACTAGGGTGTGCTCGAATTGGGCGGTGCGCGAGCGGTCCTTGGTTACCACAGTCCAGCCGTCATCCCACTGCTCCCACTCGATAGTGCCCAAGGTGAGCATGGGTTCAATGGTGAAGACCATGCCCACTTCCATCATGGTGTCATATAGGGGAGCGGAGTCGTAGTGGGGGATGATTAGGCCTGAGTGGAAGGCTTCGCCCACGCCGTGACCGGTGTAGTCGCGTACCACCCCGTAATTGAAACGCTTGGCGTAGGACTCGATTACGCGGCCAAGCACGTTAACTTCACGCCCTGGACGCACTGCTTTAATGGCGCGCATCATGGAGTTGTGGGTGCGTTCAATTAGCAGAGCGCTTTCCTCATCGATCTGGCCCTACGCCGTAGGTGGCGTTGGTGTCTCCGTGGACGCCGTCAATGTAGGCGGTTACATCCAGGTTAATGATGTCGCCTTCGTTTAGGACGGTGGAGTCGGGGATGCCGTGGCAAATTACCTCGTTAATTGAGGTGCAAATGGACTTGGGGAAACCCATGTAGCCCAGGCAGGAGGGGTAGGCGCCGTGGTCGCACAGGTATTCGTGGGCGATCTTGTCTAGCGCATCAGTGGTTACCCCGGGGGCAATGGCGGCAGCGGCGGCCTCCATGGCTTGGGCGGCGATACGCCCGGCGCGGCGGATTTTCTCTACCGTTTCGGGGGTTTTAATGTCTGAGGCGGTAACTACCTCAGGGGCCCGAGTGGAACATGTACTCGGGGCGGTCAATGTGGGCCGGAACTGAGAGTTTAGGGCTGAGTGTGCCCGGCTTTAGGGTTCCGCGCGGGGCGCGATCTGCAAGCGACATAAGTTAATCCTTATTTAAGTGGTTACTTGGCGAACCAGTGGTCGGCGTCAGGGAAAGCCCCACTGCGTACGGCCTGACCGTAACTGGCGGCGGCCTTTTCTAGCTGGGCGCCGACTTCACCAAAGCGGGCGGCAAAACGCGGGGTCCATTGGGTCATGCCAGCCATGTCGGTCCACACCAGTACTTGGCCATCTACCTGGGCCCCGGCGCCAATACCGATGGTGGGGATAGACAGTGTCTGGGTTACTTCGGCGGCTAGGGGTTCGGGCACCATTTCTAGCACTAGGGCGACGGCGCCGGCTTCTTGGAGGGCCTGGGCGTCGGCTAGTAGTTGCGCGCCAGCTTCACCGCGTCCTTGTACGCGGTAGCCGCCCAGCAGGTTAACTGACTGGGGAGTGAAACCTAGGTGGCCTACCACCGGGATGCCCGCTTCAGTTAGGGCCTTTTACTGACTTAGCGCGGGTGGCGCCGCCTTCTAACTTGACTGCTTGGGCGCCGGCTTTAAGTAGACGCACGCCGGTGGCTAGCGCCTGGGTGGGGCCAGACTCGTAGGTACCGAAGGGGAAATCAGCTACCACCATGGCGCGGGTGGTGGCACTGGCGACGGCGCGGGTAGCTACCGCCATTTCGTCCAGGGTTACCTCCAGGGTGTTTTCACGCCCCAGCATGGTGTTTCCAATTGAATCGCCTACCAGCAGCATGTCGGTGCCGGCGGCGTCAAGAATACGGGCGGTGACGGCGTCGTAGGCGGTGAGCATAACTAGTTTCTCGCCGCGCTGCTTAGCCTGGGTTAGATGGTGGACGCGTAAACGCTGGACCTTAGTTGATTTCTCCGAATAGGTGGACATATACCGGATTCTACGCTGGCTAGGAGCTAAGTCTTAGGCTTGCAAAGCTAAAGGCAGGCTAAGGTTGTTTGAGGTTGGCCATATTACAGCGCCGTTACCTGCCGCCGGGCACAATAGTCATAGCAACCATGCATAGCCGCCCAGCGGCCCACCATCACCATCCAGCTGAAAGATATCCCATGGACAAGCAGCAAGAGTACGTCCTGCGAGCAATTGAAGAACGCGATATCCGTTTTGTGCGCCTGTGGTTCACGGATGTGCGAGGCCAGCTCAAGTCTGTGGCTATCGCCCCGGCTGAGGTAGAGGGGGCTTTTGAAGAAGGTATCGGTTTTGATGGCTCGGCAGTAGAAGGCTTAACCCGCGTCTACGAGTCAGACATGCTGCTGGCCCCAGACCCCTCAACTTTCCTGGTGCTGCCTACCTCCCTGGGGCGCGACGAGGGTGTGGCGCGCATGTTCTGTGACGTGCTCACCCCTGACGGCCAGGTGGCCCGCACTGATCCGCGTGCCGTGCTAGAGCGTCAACTAGAGCGGGTAGCTAACGCCGGCTTTACCTGCTACGTACACCCAGAAATTGAGTTCTACCTGGTTAAACGTGACGCTGATGGGCAGATTGTGCCCAGTGACCGGGCTGGTTTCTTTGACCACGTGGCTGGCGGCACCGCCCACGATTTTCGCCGCCGCGCCATTGAAGTACTAGAGCAGATGGGTATCTCAGTGGAGTTCTCCCACCACGAGGGGGGCCCGGGCCAAAACGAGATTGATCTGCGTTTTGCTGACGCCCTATCCATGGCTGACAACATCATGACTTTCCGTGCGGTGGTAGAAGAAATCGCTTTAGAGGAAGGCTATATTGCTACCTTCATGCCTAAGCCTTTTAAAGACCAGCCCGGCTCAGGTATGCACACCCACTTTTCACTATTTGAAGGTGAACGCAACGCTTTCTTCGACCCGGCAGGTGAATACCAGCTTTCTGCCGTGAGGGCGCTCCTTCGTGGCCGGGCTGCTGCGTCACGCCAGTGAAATCACCGCCGTCACCAACCAACACGTCAACTCCTACAAGCGCCTATGGGGAGAAGACGAAGCCCCTTCATATATTTCCTGGGGCCAAACCAACCGCTCCTCACTAGTGCGTGTACCCACCCACAAGCCCGGGCAAAGCCCAGTCAGCGCGAATCGAATACCGCGCCCTTGACTCAGCCGCCAACCCCTACCTGGCTTTCGCGGTGATCCTAGCCGCCGGCATGAAAGGTATCGAAGAAGGCTACGAGCTGCCCGCTGAAGCCAATAACGACGTGTGGGCACTAAGCGAAGTTGAACGCCGCGCCCTAGGTATCCAGGCCCTACCCACCTCACTTAAGAGCGCAGTAGCCCAAATGGCCAACTCTGATGTAGTGGCAGACACCCTGGGGGAGGATGCGTTCGCGTTCTTTATGCGCGACAAAGAAAGTGAATGGCGCGCCTATGACCGCGAAATCACTAACTTTGAACTAAACCAGTTCATCACCCAGTTCTAACAGGGGCCCCTAGATGCTCTCTAGCCGCGAGCAAAACCCAAAATGGCCAGGGCCCTAGCCGGGCAGACCTAGCCCGGGCAGGTTTCATCAACACCACCCGGGCCCAGCGCCTACTAGCAGACCCAGCTTTAACCCCACTGCTACAAGCCATACCGGTAGGTCAACTGCTTAGTGACCTATCTGATAGCCCCGACCCTGACCAAGCCACCCTGGCCCTAGTGCGCCTATGTGAAGCCAGCCCAAAGCCACAGCAGCTAGCCCAAGACCTAAAACGCAGCTCGCACCGTCGTCGACTACTGGCCCTACTAGGTGCCTCCAGTGCCCTAGGGGACTTTCTAATTGCCAACCCAGACTCGGTGGCCTGTCTCGACCAAGAATTTGACGCCGAAAAAGTAGCTGCCACCATGACCAGTCGGGTTAAACGCGCCCTTGACGCCGGCAGCATTCCAGACGCCGTCCACGCCCTACGCCTGGGCTACTACCAGGCCCTATGCGCCATAGCGGCAGGGGACCTAACCCACCCCCAGCCACTGCAATACATGCCCCAGGTGGGGCTGCAACTATCCCAACTAGCAGACGCCGCCGTCGCCGCCGCCCTACCAATCGCCTACCGTAAAGCCGGTGCAAACGACCAGCTAGCCTTCTGCGTCATAGCCATGGGTAAAACTGGCGCCCGCGAACTAAACTACATCTCCGACGTCGACGTCATGTACGTAGTAGGCGGAGCACTAGACGAAACCCAAGCCACCGCCGTCGGCAGCGCCGTGGCCAGCGCCCTAACCGACATAATCAGCGGAGTAGGCACCCTAGCCCCACTATGGCCCCTAGACGCCGCACTACGCCCAGAAGGCAAAGACGGCGTACTAGTACGCTCCATCGACTCCTACCGCTCCTACTACACCAAATGGGCCCAATCCTGGGAATTTCCAGGCCCTACTCAAAGCCCGCCCCATGGCCGGAGACATGAACCTAGGCCAACAATTCATAGACCTAACCGCCCCCCTAGTGTGGCAAGCCTCCGCCCGCGAAAACTTCGTCAGCGACGCCCAAGCCATGCGCCGCAGAGTAGAAAAAGAATCAGCCAAAACCCGCGACGACCGCCGCATCAAACTAGGCCCGGAGGCCTACGCGACGTAGAATTCACCGTCCAACTACTACAACTAGTACACGGACGCAGCGACACCCACCTACGCTCAGCCGCCACCCTAGAAGCCCTAAACGAACTAATCGACGGCGGCTACATCGGCCGCAGCGCCGGCCAGGCCATGTCACGCTGCTACCGCTTCGAACGCCTAATCGAACACCGCGCCCAACTCTCACGCCTACGACGCACCCACGACCTACCCAAAAAAGAAGCCAACCTAAGACGCATCGCCCGCTCAATCGGCACAGACCTAGAAGGCAAAAACCTCACCAACGCCACCGAACTAGAAAAAGCCTTCAACCGCACCCGCCGCCAAGTACGCACCCTACACGAAGAAATCTTCTACCGGCCCCTACTATCAGCCACCGCCTCACTATCAGAGGCAGAAATGCGCCTAAGCCCCCAAGCCGCCCGCGAACGCCTAGCCGCCTTCGGCTACCGCGACCCAGACGGGGCCATGCGCCAAATCGAAGCCCTCACCGAAGGACTCTCACGGCGCGCCGCCATCCTACGCCAACTACTACCAGTAATGATCGGCTGGATGGGCATGGGCGCCGACCCCGACCAAGGCCTACTATCCTTCCGCCGCCTCTCCGACGCCATCGGCTCCTCCCACTGGTTCATGGGCATGCTACGAGACTCACGCCTAGTAGCCAAACGCCTCAGCTACATCTGCTCCGGCTCACGCTGGACCAGCGACCGCCTTAGCGAAACCCCCCAAGCAGTCTCCTGGCTCGACGACGACGCCGACCTACAAATGCGCCCACGCGAAGTACTAGCCGGAGAAGTAGCCTCACTACTACGCCGACGCCTACTAGGCATGCGCAGCGAAAACTACGAACAAGTAGCCACCGAAGCCATCAGCGCCCTACTAGCAATCCGCAGCCGCGAACAACTACGCAGCGCCATGGCCGACACCCTAGACGGGGTAGACCCCCTACGCGGCGCAGCAGCCCTATCACAAGTAACCGAAGTAGTCCTCGACGGCGCCATGCGAGTAGCCCACGCAGTCGCCATCGCCCAAACCCAAGGCCCCCAAGCACTCGAAAAAGGCGTAGACGAAGCCGGCCACCTACTAGCCGCACACGCCGAGCACGCCATAATCGCCATGGGACGCCTAGGCGGAGCAGAACTATCCTACGCCTCAGACACAGACGTACTATTCGTACACCGCCCCCGCCCCAGCGCAACCACCACCCAAGCCCAAACCGAAGCCGACCAACTAGCACGCTGGCTAATCAGCGCCCTCAAAACAGACGCAATGCACGCCCTCGTGCTAGACGCCGACCTACGCCCAGAAGGACGCAACGGCGCCCTATCACGCTCCCTAGACGCCTACCGCGAATACTACGAACGCTGGGGCCAAGTATGGGAACGCCAAGCCCTAATAAGAGCAAGATACGTAGCCGGCTCACACACCGTAGGACAACTATTCACCGAACTAATCGCCCCCCTACGCTACTCCACCAAAGGCCTAAACACAGACGAACTACGCCAAGTACGCCACCTCAAAGCCCGCATGGAAACCGAACGCCTACCACGCGGCACCAACCCACGCCGCCACCTAAAACTAGGCCCCGGCGGACTAAGCGACGTGGAATGGGCCGTACAACTACTACAACTACGCCACGCCCACACCCACCCAGAACTACAAACCACCTCAACCCTACAAGCCCTACAAGCAGCCAACCAAGCCCAACTAATCAACCAAACAGACACCCAAACCCTACGCCAAGCCTGGCTAGCCGCCTCACGCCTACGCAGCGCCAACGTACTAGCCACCGGACGCACCAGCGGCTACCGCCTAGAACTACTACCCAACACAGCCATCGACCTACGCATGGTCGCACGCCTGCTCTACTACCCAGCCGGACAAGACGCCCAAGTAGAAGAAGACTACCTACGAGCCGCCCGCCACGCCCGCACAGTAGTAGAAAAACTACTATTCGCCGCCTAAAACCAGACCAACACCACCAGGCACAAACCACACCCCAACCACCTAACACACCAGCCAAACCAACTGACACAATAGGCCAAATGCAACTAATCCTAATACGCCACGGACAAACCGAAGCCAACCTCCTACGCGCCCTAGACACCGCCATCCCCGGCGCACCCCTAACCGAAACCGGCCAAGCCCAAGCACAATCACTACCCCAACGCGTAACCCCCCTACTACGCGGACAAGTAAGCCTATGGGTCTCACCCATCCTACGCACCCGCCAAACCATCGCCCCCCTAGAAAAAACCCTAGGACTACAAGCCAACATACGCCACGGCCTACGCGAAGTAATCGCCGGCGAACTAGAAATGCGCAACGACGACGACAGCGTAGGCTGCTACATCGACACCACCCGCGCCTGGATGACCGGACGCATGCGCAGCCGCATGCCCGCAGGACAATCCGGCGTAGAAACATTCCAACGCTTCGAAGCCGTAGTACGCGAAGCCGCCGCCACCACCCCCCAAGACGGCACCATAATCATCACCGCCCACGGCACCATCCTGCGCCTATTCGGCTGCGTAGGCACACACGGAGCAGACCCAAACTGGCTCTGCAACCAACCCATCGCCAACACCGGCATCTGCATCGCCCAAGGCAACCTACTACAAGGCTGGGACCTAAAAGTATGGAACAACGGCCAATGGGTAGCCGACAACTACCACGGCCCAATCCCCACCGGCTACGAAGGCGCCACCAGCTCACTAGCCAACTAAACCACCAACCCACTGACGCCAACCCCAAAAACTAACGCACCCACCAAGCGCCCACAAAAGCGCCCGCAGCAAACAAACCAGCCACAGTAAAAACGCGCTCGCGGATAGTAGAAATGTTTGTTAGCCAGCTAGCCGGGTTTTATACGAAACGGTTTAAAGCTGGGCAAATCATGACTAAACGGTTGGTGGCCAGCGCCTAAAGACGCTGGCCACCAACCGTTAAACCTGGTTTAAGAAGTGATTTTAGATCACGCTAGCTAGGAAAGCGGCAGTGCGCTCCTGCTGGGGATTGTCAATCACCTGGGCGGGGCTACCGGCTTCACAGACCACGCCCTGATCCATGAACACCACCTGGTCGGCTACTTCACGGGCAAAGCCGATTTCGTGAGTAACCACCATCATGGTCATGCCGTCATCTGCTAGTTCCTTCATGACGGCTAGCACTTCACCCACCAGCTCAGGGTCCTAAAGCTGAGGTAGGTTCATCGAACAGCATGATCTCAGGATCCATGGCTAGAGCCCGGGCGATAGCTACACGCTGTTGCTGACCACCCGAGAGCTGACTGGGGTAGTGGTCCATGCGGTCGCCTAGACCTACACGCTCAAGCTGCACTTTGGCGGCCTGGGCGGCCTGGGCCTTGGAACGGCGCAGCACCTGCACCTGGGCTTCCATAACGTTTTCAAGCGCAGTCATATGCGGGAAAAGGTTGAAACGCTGAAACACCATGCCGATACGGCTACGCTGCTTAGCGATTTCACTGTGGCGCAACTCGTGCAAGGTAACCGAACCATCAGCGTGAACCTGCTCGCGCATCCCCTGTAGCTGGCCTTCAACATAGATCCGGCCGGCAGAAATGGTTTCCAGCTGGTTTACACAGCGCAGCAAAGTGGACTTACCTGACCCCGAGGGGCCCAGCAGGCAGCACACCTGACCTGGTTCGATATTCAGATTAATACCGCGCAAGACGTGTAGGTGCCCAAAAAACTTGTGCACATCACGGATCTCAACCATTGCGGTGGTCTCATTTGTGGCAGCCATTATGCTTCTTTCAGGGCAGGATCTTGTCTACGGGCTTAGCTGGCGTGGTGCCAGAGCGAATAATCGCCTGTTGGCGCTTAGAAGTGTTGCGCAGCTTCTTACCTGAATCGGGGACAAATCCACGTCCGTAGTAGCGCTCAATGTAGTGCTGGAACACCATCCAGATGCTGGTGATCAGCAGGTACCAAATCGCGGCTACGATCAGCAGCGGAATAGGCAGGAATAGACGTGTGCCTGCAGCGTTGGCAACAAAGGTGAGCTCCTTGGTGAAAGGCACTGCCAAAACCAGCGAGGTGGTCTTAAGCATGGAGATAGTTTCGTTGCCGGTAGGGGGCACAATCACTCGCATAGCTTGGGGTAAAACAATGCGCCGTAGAGTCTGGCCCTTTGCTCATACCCAGGGCCTGGGCGGCCTCAGTTTGTCCCTTATCAACCGAGTCGATACCCGAGCGCACAATTTCACTGAGGTAGGCGCCTTCGTTAAGACCCAAACCTAGGATTGCTGCAAACGCACCGGTAAACAGCTCTTTAGTGGAGAAGGTGAAGAACTCCGGGCCAAAGGGGATACCTAGCGAGAGCTTGTTGTATAGCGTGGGCAGCAAACCCCAAAACACCAGCTGGGTGTAAATAGGAGTGCCACGGAAGAACCAAATGTAAATGTAGGCAACCCAGCGCAGTACCGGATTATCGCTTTTGCGACCCACAGCAGAGAGCACTGCCAGCACAATACCGATAGCCATAGCAGCCACGGTCAGCATTAATGTCCAACCTACTGCCTGTGCTACGTGAGTGTCACGGACATAAAGCCACACCACATCCCAGCGGTAGTTGGCGTTGGTGAATAAACCATTAACCAACATGGCGGCCAAGATTAAGACTATGGCAGCCGCCAGCCAGGTGCCCGGCCTGGGCAGGCGCTTGAGCTTAATAAGCTCTACATCGCTATTAGAATTCATAATTACCTATATTCGACTGAATAATCATTCAGCAGGGTTGATGGTGGCAGTCTTGAGTGCCTGGGAGGTGTCGATACCCCAAGCAGTCAGGATCTGGTTCCACACACCCTTATCAATCAGGTACTGCATGGCCTTTTGTACGGCCTGGGTGGTGGCGGTGTCATTCTTGTTAATGACGACGGCCTGGGTGGCCGGGTCAACTAGGTCACCTACGGCGACGACGGCCCCGTTAGTCTGCTTGGCGGCGTAGTCTGCCACCGGCGAGTCAGCGAAGGTAGCGTCTAGAGCCTGTCCGGCAAGGGCAGTGGTGGCGTCACCGAACTTGGCGTAAGACTTGACGTTAATAGCCTTCTTGGAAGCCTTAGTGCAGTTGGTGGAGTAGGTGTTAATGGCCTCTTCCTGGGCGGTACCAGTTTGTACCCCAATGGTTAGACCGCACAGGTTCAGCGGGTTGGAGGGGTCAACCTTGGAGGGGTTGCCCTTGGCTACGTTAAAGCGCGAACCTACCTTGATGTAGGCCACCATATTGACTGACTTAGTCCGCTCACTGGTTACCGTGAAGGAGGAGATGGACATGTCGTACTTGGAGCCAACTGCCGGAATGATGGAGTCAAATTCGGCGTTCACGAACTTAACCTTCAGGCCCAAAACCTTAGATAGGGCGGTAGCCAGATCAACTTCGTAACCAATGGGCTTGCCGTTAGCATCCAAGAATTCAGCCGGGGAGTAGTCTGCGCTGGTGGCGATGGTCAAAGTGCCGTCGCCGCTAACCGAAGCGGGTACCAGGGCGGCAATGTCGTCCTGCTTAGTGACGCCGCTAAGATCCACGGTGGGAACTGAAGCGGAGGCGGTGGAACCGGATCGCTGTGCCATTTCCTTTGCGGCATCGGTGCAACCAGAAAGACCTAAGGCGCAGGTGGCTACTAGTAGTGAGGCGATAACGGGAAGCGACTTCTTCATTTCCCTCTCCCGAGGATGATTGTGAATATTACTCTATGCGGTGATTATTCGCCGCTGAGAAATATTATAGATAGTTCTATGCATGGCTATGCAAACTAATGCAAAAAGTTGGACTGTTTGTCTAGTCACAACTAACCGATGGCCACAATCGTTTCACTAAGGGCCTGACCCGATCCGTCACGGCGCTCATCGCTGTCAGGTAAAGCCACTGGATCGCCATTAGAATCCAGTGCTCGCGCGGGTTCTAGGCCCACCCAAGCCAAAGCTAGAGCCTGCTCGCCAGCTAAGAATCGTTGGCAACGCACCCCGGCTGTGGCCCGTCCCTTGCTGGGGAAGCGGTCTAGCGGCGTTACCTTAACTGAGCCTTTAGTCCCCATCTCGCTGTCCGTCTCAGCGACGGCGCCAGTTGCGGCTTCACTCTGCGCAGCGCCAGCGGCAACAGTGACTACCTGGCTTTGCCCCAGTTCCTCACCAGGCACTACGCCAGCGGCAATAACCTTGGCGCCTGCGTGCAAAGAAATACCAGCCATACCGCCCGCGCCGCGTCCCTGGGGACGCACCTTGGCGGCGTCGAAACGTAGCAGCTGGGCGTCGTCGGTAATTAAAACCAAGCTGGAAGTATCAGCTGCATGAGAGGCGTAAACCAGGCGGTCAGTGGGGGAGAGGGAAATAATTTCCCATGCTTGCCCGCGCGCCGGGTGATCGCCCGGCTTTACCCGCTTAACTACGCCCTGGGCGCTAGCTAAGAAAATCGGGGCCTGGCTTTGGGTGGTTTCATCCAAAGACACCAGCCCAACTACCTGCTCGTCGTCAGCCAGCTCCACCAGTGCTGAGACCTGTGTGCCGCCGCTGAGGCTAAGACTGTCACTGCGCTGCAGTTCAGGCACGGCCACCACATCAAGCTTAACTAGGCGCCCCTGATCGGTGACGGCCCCTACCTGGGCGCGGGCCGTGGCCCCAACTGTGCTAACCCAGGCATCGCTGTTTTGGCGTGCGCCTTCACGGCTAAGCGGCTGGGAGCCAGAAATACGCGCCACCAGGGCGCCGGTAGACAAAACCACCTGGCAAGGATCATCAGGAATAGTTAGTGGCAACTCAGCGACACTAGCGCCAGGGGTCAGTGCTGGGGTCACACTCGCAGCGCGGCTGCGGGTAGCTTTACTGCGCGGGCCTGGGGTGCCGTCAGCCTCCAACAAAATAGTGCGACGCGGCGTGCCAAACGGTCAGAAATCTGCTTTAGCTCCAGCGAAACCGTGGCGCGCAGGCGCTCATCAGAGCCCAGAATCTGGCGCAGCTGCTCAATATCTTTATTTAGCTCATCGCGCTCTTTTTCCAGCTCAATGACAGAGAACTTAGTTAGGCGCCGCAGCTGCAACTCCAGGATGTAGTTGGCCTGGGCTTCGCTTAAATCAAATACCTGCATCAGGCGGGTGCGGGCGCTAGCACTGTCATCACTAGAGCGAACTACCGCAATTACCTCATCGATATCCAAAATGGCAACCAGTAGCCCCTCCACCAGATGTAGTCGCTCTAGGCGCCTATCTAGGCGGAACTGGGTACGGCGGCGCACCACATTGAGGCGGTGATCAACAAATACTCGTAGCAGCTGAGCTAACCCAAAGTGCGTGGCTGGCCATCGACTAGGGCCACATTGTTAATGCCGAAAGATTCTTCTAGCGGAGTGAACTTATATAGCTGCGCTAGCACAGCTTCAGGGTTGTAGCCGGTTTTAACCCCGATAACTAGGCGTGTGCCGTGGTTGCGGTCAGTTAGGTTGGCGACGTCAGTTACGCCCTGGAGCTTTTTAGAGCCGACGGCGTCCTTAATTTTTTCAATTACCCGTTCAGGCCCTACCAGGTAGGGCAGCTGGGTGACAATGATGCCTTTTTTTGCGGGCGGTGATGTTTTCGATGTGAGCGCTGGCGCGAGTACGGAAAACTCCTCGGCCGCTGCGGTAGGCGTCGCGGATACCATCGAGGCCCACAATCATGGCTCCCTCGGGCAGGTCAGGCCCGGGCACAAACGCCATCAGGTCTTCGAGGCTAGCTTCGGGGTGGGTTACCAGGTGGCGGGCGGCGCCAATTACCTCCACCAGGTTATGTGGAGCCATATTGGTGGCCATACCCACCGCAATGCCGCTAGCGCCATTAACTAGCAGGTTAGGGAAGGCGGCCGGTAATACTTCAGGCTCTTGCAACGTGTAGTCATAGTTGGGGGAGAAGTCTACGGTGCCCTCATCAATGTCGGCGGTTAGCGCCAAGGCCGGGTGATCCAAACGTGACTCGGTGTAACGCGGGGCGGCCGGGCCGTCGTCGAGAGAACCAAAGTTGCCGTGACCATCAACCAGTGGCAAACGCATAGTGAAAGGCTGGGCTAGACGCACCAGTGCCTCATAAATAGCTACGTCTCCGTGCGGGTGCAGGCGCCCCATCACGTCACCAACTACGCGCGAGCATTTGACGTGCGGCTTTTCAGGGCGCAACCCCATGCGGTCCATCTGGAACAAGATGCGTCGCTGTACGGGTTTGAGGCCGTCACGCGCGTCGGGCAGGGCACGCGCGTAAATAACTGAGTAGGAATACTCCAGGAAGCTGGAGCGCATTTCTTTAGACAGATCGATGTCTACGATAGCGCCATCAGTATGAGTGCTTGCAGAAGTCCCTTTGGCCATAGCCGGTATTTTCCCAGTTTAGGCGAATTTACGCCACTTTAGTGCCTCGAAGCATAATAGGGCTATGAGCGTAGTACCTGATAAATTAGCGGCTTTAGCCGCCCCCCTGGGCACGCGGGGAGCTTTGGCTGACGTACTGGCGGGTATTTGCAGTGCGTTGGGGGCAGATATCGAGCTTGTAGACACTGTCAATGATGAGGCTACCTGCCCGACTACTAGCCTGGTAACTAATGCTCAGGCCACCCAAGCCGCTAAACGCCTGGGTTTAGACCAGCTAGGTGATGCGCAGGCACCGATAGTGATGGTGCTAGTAGATGGTCTGGGCTGGCAGATGCTGCGCGAGCGCGCTGGGCACACCCCTAACCTGCGTCGGCTACTAGCTGATTCTGATTATTTACATACCTGCGCGCCCTCCACCACGGCGGCGGCATTAACTACTTTGGCTACCGGCGTTTATCCCGGCGCCCACGCCATGGTGGGCTATGCGGTGCGTGACCCACTATTGCGCGGGCATCTGGGCGCAGGGCATGTGCCCGGCCCGGGCGACGTATTTGACCTGATTACCTTTAAAAACTCTAGCCATGACCCGCTCACCTGGCAGAGTGTGCCCACCCTAATCGAACGCGCTAACGCTAAAGCTAATGCTGGCTGCGGGCCGCAGCTGGGGGCGGTGAGCATTGGCCGCTCAAAGTTCGCCGGCTCAGGTTTAAGTCTGGCGGCTTGGCGTGGTTTTAAACATATTGGGGTAGACGCCCTGGACCAGCGTCCCTACCAGGCCTACCGGGCCATTAAGGAGGGGGCCAAGCTGGTTTACCTATATGTGGGCGAGCTTGACCATGCTGGGCACAACCACGGCTGGCATTCAGATAAATGGTTAGAGGCCCTAGAAGCTTTAGATGCCATGGTGGGGCAGCTGTTTAGGCGCCTGCCCGCCGGCACCCGGATTGTGCTCACCGCTGATCACGGCATGGTTGATACCGACCGGCATCACCGCATTGATCTGGCTAAAGAAAAAGAACTGGCTAAAGATGTGGTGGCGGTGGCGGGGGGAGTCTCGCTTCTTACAGCTTTACGTGGCCGACGACGTCGCTAGTGCCCCCGCAGCTGGTAGCCCTGGCCTGGGCGTGGCTGGAGCCCGGGGAGATGGCGATAACGGCCAGGCAATCTCCGCTCCTGCCAGGGTTAGGGCTGACATGAAGGCAACCGGCGGCGTCGTCGAAAACAGCGGGCGCAAAGAACTAGCCCAAAGGGTGGCTAAACGCTGGGCCGAATTTTTAGGTGACCGAGCCATTTGGGTGGGCACAGATCCAGCCCCACTTATGGGAGCACTAAGCCCAGGTGCGCGCGCCGCAGTGGGCGACGTACTGGTCGCATTAAACGACAACTGGACCGTAGTCGATTCGCGCGTACAAAGCTTTCACGCCACCCAGCTAATTGGGGTGCATGGCTCACTAACCCCAGTTGAGCTGGAAGTACCTCTGATCAAGGCAGTGGTTTAGTAGTCGTAAGAAAGTGTGGGAACTAGCCGGGAATTTAGGGGAAATAGCGGTGCTAGTCCAGGTGGTTTTACTCGGGCTTAGCGCCAAACATGATCTCATGCCAAGGCGGCACAGATTGGCGGCCTTTACTGCGACTACGTGCCTCTGAAGCCTCTAAGCTACGTCTGACCATAGAGTCTTGCTTAGTGATAGCAATAGTTGAGGTGGGCAGGTAAACCTCGCTGTCGGCGTCAGTTGACGGTAGAGAATGCGAGACTGTCTCCTTCAAATCCTGGCGTAAAGCTTCTGCACCAGAGATAGCTTCAGGGGCTGAGTGTGTTTGTGGATCAGTCTCGCTTCGGCCAAAAGGGACAATCTGTCCAGTCTCATCCGAAACAGTGGGGATAGATCCAGTGAAATCCTCGTCAGCAAATTCAGACAAGTCCATGCGCTGAGGCTGACCACGTTGGGCGTTAAGCTCAGCCACTAAAGCCTCAGTGGAAGTATCTTCCACCACGATGGGCTCTATCATGACCGCTTTAGGGTTGGCGTTAGCGCCGGGAGCTTTAGAGTCTTGGTCAAACACCTGCGGGCGCGCAGAGGCCACATTCTCAGTTAACCAGCGTGCTTCCTCATCAAGGGCGCGCACAGAGTTGGTGTGCAGGTCATAACTCCAGCTGGCATGCTTTTCTTCAGCGCCTTGTACGAAAGTAACCATAATCTGCCAGGGGTCACGGTTTTCCCGCACCGCATCCCAAGTCACCAGCTCAGGGTCAACTCCGCGCGTAGCCAGGCGGTCCAAAACCAGTTCACCCAGCAGCGGAGAATCCTTACCCCAACCAATGTGGCATTTTTGGGCGCGATTTACCGCCCAGTTACGCTCAGCGATGATGGGGGCCTCATAGGTTTGCACGCGTGCCAAGGGGAAACCGGTAAGGTCAGAAACTTCCTGGGCACTAGCCCCGGCGCGCATTAACACCTGCATCTGCTTAGGTGACATATTGGCGGCAGCTTCAGGGGGAGGAATAGGCACACTGACCCGGTCGCGACGAACCGCCGAGCGCAAGGCGTCGTCGATAACAAGGGTGAAACGCTGCCCTTGGGCATCAGTGAGGACAACTGAATCCCCATTCACACCCAGCAGCTCAAGCTCGATCATGTGGCCTCCTAATAAACGCACGCGCTAATAGAGTGCCACTAACCTTAAGTAAAAACAGACTAATTTACCGGTGTGGCGCCAACCAAAGCACACACATAAGTTTACCTGGCTAAACATTGCATGGGTGTTCACATAAGCGATGCCAAATCGAGCTTTGACAAAGCCTATTAATGTGTTACTATCCGCGTGCTTACATATGGTATTGCGCACCCGGCGCTATACCCTTCACGGCCAAGAAAGATAGGAGCGACAAGCGCAATGGCAACTGACTACGATGCCCCGCGTCGCAACGAGGATGAGCCGGAAGCCGATTCCCTTGAAGAGCTTACAACTCATCAAAAAGACCAGTCTTCTGCGGCGATCGAAGAAGACGAAAACGAGATTGCTGAAGGCTTTGAGCTCCCCGGGGCCGATCTGTCTCGTGAAGAACTAAGTGTCCACGTAGTTCCCCAACTCGAGGATGAGTTCACCTGCTCTGAGTGCTTCCTGGTACACCACCGCAGCCAGCTGGCTTATGTTGATGATGCCACCAACCTGCCGGTGTGCACCGATTGTGCAGGCTGAGCCCAAACGGCTAGGCCTAAGCAATTAAAAAGGACAAAAGAAATGAGGCTCCCATATGGGTTGGCTACGCAAAAGTCGTCAGCGTGACGAAGAAGTAGAGCAAGTCGAATCAGATAAGCTCGAAAAGGAAGAAAAGGAAATCCCACTGGCCTATGGGCCGCGTGACTGGGCCGATGCCGATGAGGACGAAGACCTAGTCGACATGGGGGCCATCCGCCTACCGGCAATTGAAGGTATGCAGGTCACCTTGATTCCTAGCACCGGCACCGAGCTCGACACTGTTGTAGCCGCCCTGGGAGGTTCAAGCATTGAGCTGCGTGCCTTTGCAGCGCCGCGTAGCGGCAAACTTTGGCCGCAGGTGCGCGAAGACTCTAGTAGCTGAACTAGGTCGCATTGGGGCCCGTACCCAAGAGCTAAAACTTGGCGAGCGAATTGAAATCGCCGCCCTAGTGCCAGCCCAAAACCCGGCTGTTGACGGTAATATCGCTATGCGCGTGCTGGGCTTTGACGGTCCGCGTTGGTTTTTGCGGGCAGTTATCACCGGCCCGGCCGCCACCGAGCAGCGTGCCCGCGCAGCTATCGATGAGATTGTGTGCGGCATGGTGGTTTATCGCGACGGCGCCCCACACCCGCCGCGTGACGTACTGCCCCTGCACGCTCCCGGAGCAGTAAACAGTGAAGCAGATTCCGGCCTGGACATTCTCGCTCCTGGCCCCACCATTGCAGAGGTGCGCTGAGAAAATTGAGTCTTTTCCGCAAGTTAAAGCACTTGCTGACGACTTCTCGAGACGACCTTGAGGCCGCCGATGAGCAAGAAGTTGCCGGCGCTCACGCACAAACCAAAATCGCTGAAGTTAAAGAACGCCAGCCCGCTAAAATCGCGGGGGTAGTGCGTTCAGTAACCTACTCGCCGGCAAAAGCTAGGCCCATCTTTGTGGCCTGCCTATATGACGGCACCGCCTCCATTGACCTGGCCTGGATGGGCCGGCGTGAAGTCGCCGGCATCTGGCCCGGCATTCACCTGGTAGCCAGCGGCACCGTAGTAGCTGGACGTACCCGGCCAACTATTTTCAACCCCGCCTACGAGATTGTGGATGAAGCCTAGTGGTTTTACCTAAATCCCCCCATAACGACGACGCCACACCAGCAGCAGATAAAAACGTGCAGGCGCCGTCGTTGCCTGTAAATGCGGGGCTGAGCCAAATCGCCTCCCAAAATTTCGATGCCAAAGCGGCAGTAGGCGGCTGGCGGGGAATCACCGAATCAGTACTACCCGTAGTGGTGTTCATCGGTGCCCTAGCCTTAAGCGGGCAAAACCTAAAAATAGCGGTTATTGCCGCACTAATGGTGTCTGCCGTGGCCATTGTGGCACGCCTGTGCCAACGCCAAAGCTTACTGCAGGCTCTAGCTGGCGGGGCTATCACCATCATCTCAGCGGCCCTGGCCTGGTATAACCAGGACGCCGGCCAGTTCTATGCCATGGGCCTGCTAGTTAATGTGGTCTGGCTGGTGGTAGTGCTTATCTCAATGCTTATGCGCTACCCGCTGGTGGGAGTAATTGTGGCAGCAGTTACCGGCTGCGGGATGGACTGGCGCAAGCAGCCCGGTGAGCGGCGTCGTCGTTACTACCTGGCCACCTGGCTGCTGGCGGGCATGTTTAGCCTACGCCTAATTGTAGAAGTACCCCTCTACCTGGCGGGTGCCAGCGCCCTAACCGCGCTGAGCATTGCCCGCCTGGCTTTGGGGACGCCGCTATTTTTGCTCGCTGTCTGGCTGATCTGGCTTCTGGTTCAAGGGATAGATCGCACCAGTAGGTAGAGCCGGCTGAGTACTTAGAATCTGGGGGATTAGCCCAATTTGATCCTCACCCTCACGGGCGGTTAGGAAAATAAGCTCATCTCCCGGTTCAAAACGCTCATCCTCGTCGGGATTAACCGGCCGGTAATCACGCAAAATCGCTGCCAACACGGTGTGCGGGGGCCACTGCATCTGACTGATTAAGTAGCCAATCACCGGTGCATCGGCAGGCAAAGTGTACTCATGCATATGTGCCCCGGACTGGTGGAAACGGAAAATGGACACCATAGAGCCCACCGAAACCGCTTCCTCCACCAGGGAAGTCATAATACGCGGGGTAGACACGGCCACATCCACGCCCCAAGAGTCATCAAACATCCACTCATTTTTAGGGTTATTTACACGTGCCACCGTACGCGGCACCCCAAACTCAGTCTTAGCCAGCAGGGAAATAACCAGATTTACCTTGTCATCGCCAGTGGCGGCCACAACCACCTCGCAAGCGTCAACATCTGCCTGGCTTAAAGAATCAATGTCGCAGGCATCAGCCAGCAACCAGTCGGCGTCGGGCACAGAAGCCACGCGCATAGCGTCAGGAGCGTTATCAACCAAGGTGATTTCATGGCCGTGAGAAATCAGCTCACGCGCAATAGAACACCCCACCGAGCCGGCGCCAGCAACTAAAATACGCATCAGAACTCCTTAACAGGCGCTTTAGATAAGGTCCGGCGCAGCTTACTGGCCTGAGCCACCGTCACTGCGCAATGCAGCAGATCCCCATCTTGCAAAATTTTCTTATCGCTAGCCACGATCATGGCTGAACCGCGCGTAAGCCAAGCCACGCGCATTTCAGCACGCCGCTCAATTTGCTCAATACTCATCCCCACCCAGGCCGGGTGCGGGCTTAGCTGCACCATCACCACTGCGGTTTCATCGCCCGGCAGGGGAGTTGAGGTGGTGTTAGGCAGCATACGTGACATTATCTGCTCAGTAGTCCAACGCACGGTAGCTACTGAGGGAATACCTAGACGCTCATAGACGTCGGCGCGGCGGGCGTCATAAATACGTGCCACCACATGCTCCACCCCGAAAGTCTCGCGCGCCACACGGGCGGCCAAAATATTGGAGTTATCACCGTTAGATACGGCAGCAAAAGCGTAAGCGTCATCGATGCCAGCCTGCTCTAACGCGTCACGGTCAAAGCCCATGCCCTTGACTTTGCGACCAGAGAAATCGGCTGGTAGACGCCTAAAAGCATCACTGGAACGATCGATAACTGCCACAGAATGGCCATAACTATCTAGCTGTGCGGCCAGGGCTGCCCCCACACGGCCGCATCCCATAATGACGAAATGCACGGGTTAAACGCTACCTTATTTACCTCAATTGGCATACCATGACGCTACGTGCGTGACTTTATAGACCGGACTAAGCGTTTATTTGTAGGCCGCCCTGTTTCTAGTCGAGGACTAGGACAGACTTTATTACCTAAGCGTGTGGCACTGCCTGTCTTTGCCTCAGATGCGCTTTCGTCAGTAGGTTATGCGCCTGATGAAGTACTAATTACCCTCTCCGTTGCCGGCGCCGCAGCAGCTACCCTATCGCCTTGGATTGGCCTAGCCGTGGTGGCAGTTTTGGCGATTGTGGTGATGTCTTACCGCCAAACCGTTTACGCCTACCCTTCAGGTGGTGGCGACTATGAGGTAGTTACCGACAACCTTGGTCCGCGTGCCGGTACCTTAGTGGCCTCAGCGCTACTTAGTGACTATGTGCTGACCGTGGCCGTGTCTATCTCCTCGGGCACAGCCTACCTGGCTGCGGCCGTGCCGGCAGTGGCACCCTATAAGGTGCAGATAGCTGTGGCAGTGGCCTCGATTTTGGCCATCATTAACCTGCGTGGCACCAGGGACGCCGGCTCAGCTTTTGCTATCCCCACCTACCTGTATATGGCGGCCATTGGGATTATGGCCGTGGTCGGTTTTGCCCAGGAATTTACTGGGCATTTGGGCCAGGCTCCTTCTGGCGCTTACACCTAGAAAGCAGCTGGGATCAGGGGCTGACCTCACTGGCCGGTGTTTTCCTGATTTTGCGCGCATTTTCTTCCGGATGCGCGGCGCTGACTGGGGTTGAGGCTATCTCCAACGGGGTACCCTCCTTCCGCCGTCCTAAGTCCAAAAACGCCGCCACCACCTTGGCGATGCTGGGGCTGATTGCCGCCGTCATGCTTATGAGCGTGATCCACCTAGCTGGCAGCACCGGCGTCAAAATGGCTGAGCACCCGGCCACAGAGCTGCTGCTTAACGGCCAGCCGGTAGGCCCCAAATACCACCAAGACCCGGTGATTGGGCAGCTGGCTGCCACTATTTTTGCTGACTTTAAACCCATGTTCTATCTGGTTACGGCCGTGACTGGACTAATTTTGGTGCTAGCGGCCAACACCGCATTTAACGGTTTCCCGGTGCTAGCCAGCGTTTTGGGCCGCGACCAGATGCTGCCGCGTCAGCTGGCTGCGCGCGGTGACCGCCTGGCTTACTCCAACGGTATTGCGGTGCTGTGGCTGGGAGCATTGGCCTTCATTATTGGTTTTGCTGCCGACGTTAACCGCCTGATTCAGCTCTACATCGTGGGTGTGTTTATTTCCTTCACGCTCTCCCAGGTGGGCATGGTGCGTTACTGGACGCGTCAACTTAAAACCTCCACGGACGCTACTCGACGCAAGCAGATGCGCCGCTCGCGCGTAGTTAACGCAATTGGCGTGTTTGGTACCGGCGTGGTGCTCATTATTGTGCTGCTGACTAAGGTCACCCGTGGTGCCTGGATCACCCTGCTGGTTATGGCAGTGCTGTACCTGATCATGAACGCAATTCGCCGTTACTACACCAGCGTGGGCGAGCAGCTGGCCATCGATGACCTGCATGACTGGCGTGTGGGCCCGGCCCGCGTGCATGCCATTGTGCTGGTTTCGCGTCTACACAAGCCCACCATGCGCGCTATCACCTACGCCGTTAGCACCCACCCCACCTCGATTGAGGCGGTAAATGTTGATACCGGTGGGGATGAAGCCCGCGAGCTGGTTAAGCTGTGGCGTGAAGATCAAATTGATGTGCCGCTGACCATTTTGGATTCACCTTTCCGCGACATTGTGCGCCCCATCCTCACCCATGTGCGTTCAATTCGCCGTGATTCCCCGCGTGACCTGGTGGTTATTTACCTGCCTGAATACGTGGTGCGTCACTGGTGGCAGCAGATTTTGCATAACCAAAGCGCGCTGCGTCTAAAGGCTGCGCTACTGTTCATTCCAGGAGTGGTTACCGCCTCGGTGCCGTGGCTGATTGGTTCGGCCGCGCCGGTAAGTCAGCCGGCTGCTTTGCCCTACCGCGCCAGTTAAAATAGGGCAGTTGCGTTTATAACCCTCAGCACCCCTAGTACCTTTAACCCTAAGGAAGAAGCCATGAGCGAGCTGGTTGGTAGTGAACTGGTAATTGAAGTTGGCAAGCCCGCTCACGGCGGTTACTGCCTGGCCCATATTGATCAGGGCACGGTTTTTGTGCGCTTTGCTCTTCCTGGTGAAAAGGTACGTATCCGCATCACGAATCGCTCGAAGCGAGTTTTGTTCGCTGACGCCATTGAGATTCTTGAGCCCTCACCTGACCGCGTGCCCAGCGTCTGGCCGGCAGCTGGGCCGGGCGGTGTGGGGGGAAGGGAGCTAGCTCACGTATCCCTAAAGGCTCAACGCACCTGGAAACGCTGGGTGCTGCAAGACTGTTTAACTCGCTTGGGCGGCGCGCAGGTGGCCGAGCAGCTTAGCCAGGTGGGTTTGCCCCAGGTGCAGGCTTTGGGTGTCCGACGGCGATGAGCACGCTAAGGGCTGGGGCGACGTTCCCGGGTGGAGCTAACTGTTTCTCCGGCGGGCCAGCTGGGGATGCACGGCTACCGCTCCAAAAAAGTTATTGCCTTGGACTCTATGCCGCTAGCTGCCCCGGCCATTAGAGATCTGGAGTTGTTTAGCCGTAAGGCTTGGCGTCATTTGTTCAAGCCGGGTGCGCGAGTGCGGGCAGTGGCTCCAAGCGGCGGGCAGGCTATGGTTAGCGTGGGTGAGCAGGTCTATGGTTCTAACGCTAAGCCCAGTTCTCGACGCCGGGTTCAGGAGGTTGTTGACGCCTCCGGGCTGGGTTTGGGGACAGCTGCACTATCAGGTGCATGTAAATGGTTTTTGGCAGGTTCACCCGCTAGCGCCGACGACGCTGGTGCGCGAGGTGGTAGGCCAGGGCTTAGCGGGTATGGATAACCCTAAAACTCTGGAGCTTTACAGTGGGGCGGGCCTGTTCACGCTACCTTTGTCGCTGCTGGGGGCGCAGGTTACTGCTCTGGAAGGCTCCCTGCAGGCGGTGCGTGATGGGCGCCGTAACCTGCATGACCAGGGTGCTCGCTTGGTGCATGCTAATGTTGACGCCGCTGCGGTAAGCCAATACGGCGACGGCGCCCAGCTGGTGGTGCTCGACCCGCCGCGCGCTGGGGCGGGGCGTGAAGTGGTGGAGGCAATTGGCCAGCTGCAAGCTCAGCGCGTAGTACTAGTGGCCTGTGATCCGGCGGCTTTGGCCCGTGACCTGGGATTGTTTGTGGCCCAGGGCTACCAGCTGGAGCACATGGCGGCATTTGATCTGTTCCCGCATACTCACCACTTTGAGACGGTTTGTGTGCTGTCAAAAGTTGCACCAGTTAAGTAAATAAAATGTAGAAAACAAAGGCTTATCCTAAAGCTATTGTTAAAAGGTGTCGGTAGCTTAGAGTGAGCCTTATTAATTGAATTAGTAAGAAAAGCGGGTGGAAAAATTATAAAAGAGCCACAGGAAGTTTTTTTGGGGTGGATATCATGCATATTTTTCTGATTTAGATGGATATTATTGGGAAGTTGCATGGGGTCCAAATTTTAAGTTTGACGGAAATGGACTATTGAAATTTTAGTAATTAAGGGAGATAGAAAAAATGCTTCAAGTAAAGAATATTTAAATTTCATTTTAGAACAACTATCCGATTTGGAAGAAATAACATATAGATCAATGATGGGCGAATATATTGTTTATTATCGCGGAAAAATTGTGGGTGGAATTTATGATGATAGATTTTTGGTGAAGCCTGTTAAATCTGCAATAGCATATATGCTAAATGCAAAGTACGAGGTACCGTATGATGGAGCAAAGGAAATGCTGTTGGTAGATGATGTTGACAACAAAGATTTTTTAACTGGCTTATTCAATTCAATGTATGATGAATTACCTGCACCCAAACCAAAGAAAAAGAAATAATCACATTAGAAGTTGTAGGGGGAAGAATGAGAATCGGAGTTATTCAAGCAAGTTCGCAAGCGACTAAAAATCAAATAATCTATGATGCTGTATTAAAGTATGCTCCAAAGAAATCTGAGGTTATAAATTTTGGCTGCACGATGGAAGAAAATGAAAAATACTCGTATATAGAAATTTCTATTCTTGTAGGTATATTGTTGGCAAGTAGGACAGTTGATTTCGTTGTTACTGGATGTTCTTCCGGACAGGGAATGATGCTTGCTTGTAATAGTGTGCCAGACGTCATCTGCGGGTATGCACCTACACCGAAGGATGCCTATTTATTTGCTCAGATTAATAATGGAAATGCGATATCATTACCATTAGGCGAAGATTATACATGGTCAGGTACTGAAAATCTTGAAAAAACAATAGAAGCTCTTTTCTCGGAGTCATTTGGGCAAGGATACCCCAAAAGTGAGGCAGAGAGAAAGATAAGAGATGCCGAGAAACTTAAAGAAATAAGAAGAATCGGACAGGTTCAGTTTGAAGAATTCGTAAATGCGCTAGATATGTCATTGCTTGAATCAATAAAGAGGAAACAGGATGTAATTCAGAATGTAAAGGCGTATGGGAGGAAAGAAATAGCTGATTTAATGAGATTAGCAAATCCCAGTTTGTTGAGGTAATACCTTTTAATGATAACCTAATTTTATCGTTAAAAAGTATGTGTATATGTTTACATATACAGACAAGACTACCTGACATACTTAGTGTTACTCGTTTCGCTTTGAGACGGTTTGTGTGCTGTCAAGCCTGTAACTACATCTTACGTGGAAATAGTTAAGCTTAATAGGTTTGTTGTAGCGGTAGGTTGTGCCTGGAGTAAATTTCGAAGGCTGATTAAAGGTCTTTGCAATGAGTCTGGGCAGATTGTGTGAATCGTTTGAAGGGCCTGCATAACAAGGTATGATGGTCTTCATGAGTAAACTAAATCAAGCTACCAATGACGGCCAGTTGGACTATCGAGACAATGAGGCCTACTTTGAGGCCGCCTGGATATTTAACCAAGATGAGTACTCCAGGGAGTCTTTCGCAGCGGAATTTAATGAGATTCTAACAGAGCGTGTTGGTGAAAATTGGCGTGAACACAAGGTTAATACGCCCATTAAAGAAAAAGTGCTGCTAGTCGTATATGAAGCTTGGATTCAGGGGCTTGATCAGCTTCATCAAAACGAGCTGCTTGCTGAGGGTGAAGAACTCCTAGAGGATGAGAGCGACGATGGTTGGTGGCAGGTAGAAGTAATTGCCTACCTTGAACCGGATGACAAAGTTGCCTTCTCTATCGAAGAGCTGCTGTTTAAGCTGCAAAACCTCATGGCAAACAAGGAACTTGGTGACCACGTTTTCTTTGAGGGTCTTGATTATGTAGGCCTATACAACAAGGAAACCGGAGTTAAAGACGAAGAAAACGGGCTGCCAACACTTTATGTATGCTGTGGCAGCTGATTGAGACAACCATGGCCTTCGATTTTAAGAAAGAATGCAAAGAGCTCTATAGGCCTAAGAACAGGCCAGAGATCGTGGATGTGCCCAGCGCAAATTATATTGCCGTGAGTGGGCAGGGTGATCCAAATGAGGCAGAGGGAGCGTATCAGCAGGCAATTAGCGTGCTATATGCTGTCGCCTACACTTTGAAAATGAGCTATAAAACCGACTATAAAATAGAAGGTTTCTTTCAATATGTAGTTCCTCCACTTGAAGGCTTCTGGTGGCAGGATAATGTTGTTGGCGTAAATTACGCTGACAAGTCAAGTTTTAACTGGATATCAGTTATTCGTTTACCCGATTTTGTCAGTCAAAAAGATTTTGACTGGGCGGTTGAGACTGCAACTAAAAAAAGAAAAAAAGCTAGATTGCTCATCGGCGCAGTTCATGACTATCGCTGAGGGCCTGTGTGTGCAGATGATGCATTTAGGGCCGTTCGCTAACGAGCCGGCAACCGTTGCAGTCATGGATGAATACCTTAAGCAACACGGATATGTTAATGATCTAAATGCAGATAGGCTGCATCACGAGATTTATCTATCTGATGCTAGGAAGGTTGCTCCAGAAAAATGGAAAACCGTAATTAGGCACCCTGTGAAGAAAGCTTAAAACTTTACACTTATTTGAGTTTAAGACGGTCCAGGTGTAGTGGATATTAACTTATGGGTAGTAAAAAATATCAAGCGCTGGTATATGCCACGCTAGCGGCGGTGTTCTATGCCATTAAATATCCCGGCGTCAAAGCTTTTGCTGCACGAAGTTGGGCCAACCACCATGGCTGCCTTGCTGTATTTGGGTGCAGGTATAGGTGTGGCATATTGGCGCTAGTTAACAGGAAAAGAGGCTGCGCAGGCAGACGTCACTTTCTAAACAGGATCTTCCCTATGTAATCGGAATGATTGTGTTAGACATAGTAGCTCCCATACTTCTTATGCTGGGTATTAGCTATGGGAACCTCAGCTAACGCCTCATTATTAGGAAACTTTGAGATCGTAGCAACCGCAATAATTGCTCTACTAATTTTCAAAGAGTCAGTAAGTAAAAGACTCTGGGGTGCTATTGCATTAATTAGCTTATCTAGTGTACTGCTCTCCTTTGAAGGCGCCGATAGTTTCAAATTTTCTATCGGTTCACTATTTGTGCTGCTAGCTACTACTTGTTGGGGCCTAGAAAATAATTGCACTAGAAGTATTGCCTCAAAAAGCACCTATCAGATTGTGGTGTTGAAAGGAATCTTCTCGGGTTTAGGGTGCGCTGGTCATAGCCCTTATAAAGGGGGAGGCCATGCCTGAACTTAGCTACGTGCTAGCTGCGATGCTGCTGGGATTTGTGGCTTATGGACTGAGCATATTCATGTATGTGCGCGCCCAAAATGTGCTGGGGAGCTGCGAAAACAAGCGCCTGTTACGCAGTTGCCCCATTTGTTGGGGCTTTCTTATCTTTCGTGTTCTTACGTGAAAGCTTGTCGTGGATGTATCTGATCGCTTTGGCGGTAATGGTTGCTGGTTCAGTACTAGTGATGGCCGATACCTTGATACTTAGCCACACTCATAGTCATGAACATACTTTTGTGCATACGCACGATGGCACAACGCATGCACATACAGTAAGTCACTCACATAGGCACAATCATTACCTAAACGAAGACAAGCACGCTCATCACCACGACGTTGCAGAAATTAGAAAAGTTAGCTGAGGGCTAGGCATGTATAATGTCTAGCAGGTGCTGAAGTTACTATCAGGAGGCCACAAAGATGGGTTTGCGAGCAGGCTACCAGTATTTAAACGACGAGAACTTAACGAAAGCTTAAAGCTTGTAGCGGTGATGAAGAAGTCTTCGATTACCTGGAAGCTATCTGTGCAGACTCAGATGATGACTTTGCAGATATGCTCGACATTGACAAAATGTGGGACGTTTTGCACTTCACACTCACCGAGGCAGATGACAACATGCCAGAGCATGTTAAGCCGCTTAGTGAAGCCGTGATGGGGAGCGACCCCGATCGAAGACATCGAAAATCACGTTGCCTACACTGATAAAGTCCAAAATTGCTGCAATCGTAGCAGCGCTTAATGCCTTCAACATCGACAAAGCTATGGAAGCGTTCAGCATGGAAGCATGCGCAGTAGAAGAGCTATACCCCTATATCTGGGATCGTGAAGACGAAACCGAAGAGATCAAAGAAGAACTACTGGACTGCTTCACAAACATGCGTGCTTTCTACCGTAAAGCACTAGAAACGAACAGTAACGTACTAGTTGGCATTTACTAAACTACCTAATTGAATGTTGTGAGGTAAAAATGACTGATACCTATGAACAGCTAAAAAATTTGTTTGAAGATGAGCAAACGATTGACGATCTTTGGGATTCTGAGGATATCGTCTGGATTGACTGGCGTGAAGATGATGAAGATATCATCAGCTACTTCAATGACTTACTAGAAGAGCAGGTAGAAGTTCGAAACCGTAGATAACGCTAAGCCCTACGGCCCTGACATCGTACTAAGCAAAGGACGGCAAACAACTCCAGATTCCTTACGGTCAGGAGAAGGATCGAGACACCACCATTAAATACTTCAACGACTTCGTTAAAGAGGAGTATGGGGTCAGGTGGTTCGTGGAAAGTCTAGGCGATGACACGCTTGGTTTCATCGTGCTACCAGCGGCTGAATGGCAAAAGCTAGAAGATGACTTTGGAGAGCAGACAGTCAGGTACTACTTTGCTCCCATCGATCTTGAAACAAAGATGTTTGACTTGGATGTCAATGAAGTGTTCAGCCTGATCGAACTGCGCGCTGCAACCAAAGAAGTTAAGTAACTGCTGTTGGCGCTAGTGGCCAAGCTAGCGCCAACACTACAAGCACCGCATTGAATGTTAAAGCTGCTATGCAGCCCTGAATCTAATAGGAGCAGGTGGATCTGTTGGAACAAGTAAAGCCAGTCGCTAGCCTAACGCAGCAAGAATGGGAAAATCTTTTCGAAGCCCAGCCGCGTGAAGTTTTGGTGCTCATTGCCGGGGGAAGTAGCGGGGCTGCCAAGTCAAACGGTTTTTGGGAAAACATTGTGCATTTCTTGGCCTATGTAGACTGTGAAAGCGGAGTGCTACACAATCTACCTGGTCGCATAGTGTATCCAGTGGCTGATGACGAGCCTGATAAGATCTCTTACCTGCATCTTAAACCTGAAACAATTTATCGCTTAAAAGTACGCCCTAGACTACCTTGGCAGCTAGAAGAATTTATTCCGCAGCTGCACAACCAACTGCTATTTGTGGAAACTTTGGATGAGCAGGCACCTTGTCCACAGCTAGAAGAAATACTTGCGCAGTATCTGCAGCCAGTGGTTTTACAAGATGACGTACTGGGGGAGCTGGACTATATTCGCGAGTTCGATTTCTTTGAAGGCAGCGTGGACTGGCTAGGGGAGGAGATTGGCATCTGCCTTGAGGCAGAGAAAAGGCGATGCTGACGGCATAAAGCTGGCACGCGAAGCCATGAGAACCATGGTCACGAACCAAGACAAATGGGATGCACAGCTGCGAAGCTTTTGCTGCTAAAGAGCTCACTGAGCTAGCGCGTGACTGGAGCGAAACCGAGGAAGACGCAGCTAAAATCACTGAGGAAACTTTTGCTAAAAGGATACCCATGGGCTCAATCACCATGGAACCAGATGGTAGTTTCTGCGTGTTCTTTGGCGATGATGACATGTTCTATGGCCACTGCATAACTGCATATGGAAGTTTGAACAAGGGGCTAGAATCGGCCTACATCCAAGGCTGATAAGGTAGAGCCCGGCTAAGGCCACTAGCTAAAACACTTAAGCAGTTAGGTATAAGCATGTTGCATGTAGTTTTCTTTGAGCCACGGATTCCGGGCAACACTGGGGCTGCAATCAGGCTCTCTGCCAACTCTGGTTCTATGCTGCATGTGGTGGATCCGTTGTTCGAAATGGAAGATTCGAAGCTGCGCCGCGCGGGTCTGGATTACCACGACCTTGCTAATACCGTGGTTCACGCCAGTTGGGAAGAGTGCCTAGAGCAACTACCGGGACGTATCTTCGCTTTTACTGCCCACACCGAGCTGCTGTACACAGACGTTGACTACGTCGACGGCGACGCCTTGCTGTTTGGTCCCTGAACCCACCGGTTTACCTGACCACATCATGCACCATGAACGGGTGACTGATTTGGTGCGTATCCCGATGGTGGATGGTAATCGTTCGCTAAACCTAGCCAACTCTGCAGCTATCGGTCTGTATGAGGCTTGGCGTCAGCTGGGTTTTGCTGGTGGCCACTGAGTAATCTGCTACTAGCGTTGACTAGCTGGAGGGTTCGACGTCGTCGCAACTGTCTCACAATGCGAGAGCTGTTTCCAAAATTTTTAGGTTATTTTGCCAGTATGTTCGGCTAATTCCCAGCTTTGTAAGTGAGCATCGTAGATGGTGTCCAGTCTTCCCAGGCTTAAGACTCCTGGTGGGCAAGGATGCCGCCGATATTCACTAAGGGGAATTAAATGAAAACTCAACCTCGCGCTCTGCGTGGCGCGCTGGCTGGGGTTTGTGCCTTTACGATGCTGGGCCTGGCTGGGCCGGCGGTTTATGCTGAAGACGCTAAAGCAGATGTTGACAGCGTCTGGATTAACACCGCCATGGCCACGCCCGGTGAGAAAATCAAGATTTGGGCTCAAACTAAGCCAAATGTGGAAGTTAACTTCACGGTTTCTAACCTGGGTGCAACCAAAGCCAAAGCCAAAGCTCGCGCAAATAGCAAGGGCATTGCTGTCATTGAATTTGCTGTGCCAAGCGCAGACGGCCGTGGCTACCTGGTAGATGCTGAGGCTGGTGGGGGTCACGCCTACACCGGCATTGATGCCTCCAAGAGCTGGACCCGCTACCCGCGTATGGGTTACGTTGGGCGATTACAGTTCTTCAGTTTCTAGCCAAGCACAGCTGGGAACCATGGGTGAGCTGGCTCAGAAGTACCACATCAACTCAGTGCAGTTCTATGACTGGATGTGGCGTCACGATGATCCCAGTAAAAATGGAAAACGGTCAGGTTGCTGACCGGTGGCAAGACTGGCTGCATCGTCCCGTTGAGAAAAGCGTGGTGCAGGGGTTTATCCAGTCCGCAGATACTAATGGCATAGCCTCCCTGCCTTACTCGATGGCTTACGCAGCTCTCAATGATGACTATGAACAGCACGGCGTGCAAAAAAGCTGGCTGATCAACCGCACCCAGCCCAATGACAAAGGGCAGATGGAAACCAAGCCCTACACCGAAGTCATGTTCATCTACAAAGAAAACGGTGTAGAGAAGTGGCGTTCAGAAGAGCACATTGTCGACGTCGGTGATGCTGCTTGGCGCAACCTGATTGTGCCTCGCTTCAATGACCAGATTAAATTAGGCTTCAAGGGCACTCACATCGACCAGCTTGGTTCTGGGGCTCAGACCACCTTCACTAACAGTCGCGGTGAGGTCATTAACCTGCCTTGGGGTTTTGCGCAGCTCGTTAACGACACTGCCAAAGCCACTGGCAAGCCGGTAGGTCTTAACGCGGTTGATGGTTTTGGTGCTAGCGAACTGGCTAAGTCAAACGCTAGCTACCTCTACACCGAACTGTGGGGTGCTCACGAAACTAACGCCCAGGTAAAGCAGTATCTGCAGCAGCAGCGTATTGATTCGCACGGTAAGCCTGCGATTATTGCGGCTTATATGAACAAGGGCGAGAACATCGATGACGGTAAGGGTAAGCAGACCTTTAACACTGCTTCAGTGCAGCTTGCTGATGCCGCTTTTGCCGCTAACGGTGCCACTCACCTGGAGCTGGGCCAAAATGGTGACCCGCAGGTAAAGCCTGGTAACTACACCAAGATGCTGGAAGGGCCTTACTTCCCTGACCGCAACCGTTACATGCAGGAAGATCTTAAGTACTGGCTGCCCAGTTACTACAACGTAATTACCGCCTACGAGCAGGTACTTTACGGCCCGCAGCTGACTAGCACGGGGCGCACGGTTTCGATTGAGGGCCAGCCCACTTCTACCGACGGCGCCGCTAACACCATTTGGACTAACACCATGCGTAACTCCACTGGTGACGTGCTGCACCTGATTAACCTTAAGGGCGACGACGGCAAGTGGCGTAACGCTACCGGAAAGATTGAGGAACAAAAGAACCTCAAGGTTAAGTACTACGTAGGTCAAGATGGGGTACCTGCCCGCATCAACCTGGTCAGCCCCTGACATTAACGGTGGCGCTGCCAAGGACCTGAGCTTCACCAAGGGTACTGACGCCAAGGGCACCTACATTACCTTCACGGTTTCTAGCCTGAAGGTGTGGGACTTTATCTACATGATTAAGGGCAACGGCGAGGGTGCTAACACTCGCGTAGTTAACGCCAACTCTGGCCTGTGCATGAACGTGCGTGACGGCAAGCTGGCTAATGGAACCCAGGTAGAGCAGGTCAACTGCGACGCCAATTCCTACAGCCAGAACTTCCAGTATGTTGACGGTCAGCTGCGTTTGGCCGGCAAGAACCTGTGCGTGGATATTAAGGAACACCGTAACGTTGACGGAGCCGGTATCCACACCTGGGAGTGCAACAGTGCTTTGAAGTCACAAAAGTGGGAGTACACCTCTGCAGGCCAATACCGTAACCCTGAAACCGGTAAGTGTCTGGGAGTAAGTGGCGACTCCAAGCAAACCGGAGCGCCAGTACACCTGTGGACTTGCCACAGTGGCGCCTCGCAGCGTTGGACTAACCCCAACTAATAGCCACAACTAGCAAACCATGGGGCCCCTAGACGTTGTCTAGGGGCCCTGCGGTTTTTGCAGGAATCATGTAGTTTGCATGGTAGCTAGGACCTAAATCCTAGCTTGCTGTAGATTCTCAGCAGCAACGTGTACTAACTTTGACTTACGAGCCCAGCTTGTTTTCAGGCGACGGCCTTGCTGAAACAAGCACAGGCCTGAATCCAGTGCTGCATGTTTAAGACGGGTGAGGATGATTTCATAGGCAAGGAAACGAATCGGTGTCAGAGCTTAATATTTTGCCTTTGAAAGTCCTGTCCGTAGAGACTTTGTATAAGCGTTACAAGCGATTAGCTCAGAGTCTACCGAGGTGTATGCGTTGGTTTGCCTTAGTGTTCGCCCCAGCAGGTATCAGCTTTATCGTTTTTAGTGCTGGTCTATTGAACATGGCTGGGGCCTTGGTAGTCACGGCAGGTATAGATCATGTGACAGCTACTAGGGAAGGCGTCTCCTATGTAACTTGGTTACTGATCTTAGCTTTCTTAGTTGAATCCCTGAGTTGTTGGGTCAAAGACCGTTACGAAATGCTGCTTACGGTAGTAGTGCGGCAGTTAACCTATCGTCGTTTCCGACAGTTGTTTCAAACTTCAGCTTCTACAGCCGAAGCTCGCGAGCATGTTCTAACCTATCCCGGACAGATCAGCCAGTTTGCCTACGTTGTAGATTTTGCTGTTTCAACAGTTCAAATCATTATCTTTGTTATCGCTTCACTTGTGCTTTACGGGGCAAAACGGTGTCATTGCCACGCTGCTTATCGTTGCCTTGGTAATCGTCAGTCTTCGGCTTATCAACCTAATTGGTCGCCTATGGGAACAATACGTTGGCTTTGAAGGAGAACGCAGACGCTGGATCCAGAAGGTAGCTGACTCATTACCCCAGAGGACGCTATATCCCCAGTTGGGGCGCAGCGCTAGACAAGATTTCTAGCATCAGGAGTAGCGAAGAAAAACTCTTACACGCAAGAGTGCGCCTGCAGGTTCTAAACGGTTTTCTTGAGAAAGGCGCGCTAACCACCATGCTTGCCTTGGTGGCAATAGTGGCTGCTTGGCTCTGGCCGAACGCTGGTTTTGGGTTGGGAATTATCCTGGCAGCTCGCTACTTGTACGCAGCGGTACAAAACAACGTCATTAACTATCGAGTTATCCGTCTAGCTCTACCGATGATGCGTGAACTTGATAAGTTAGAGAAAAGCTCTCAAAACACTGTAGAAGACCAGACTGCACTCGAAGCTCTAGGCACCTGTGAGGTTATCCCAGCTGATTCTAAACGAGCCAATAAGTTACGCGAATACGTGAGCGTGACAGGCTCTGCATTTGTTCCACGTAACCCGGAGCTATCGCAGGCAATTTTATCTGCCTGGCATACTGGCGCTTCGCCGCGTCAAGTATCATTGTTTGCTGAACTGGCTGAGGCTATGGGACTTAACCAAGAGGTGGTCTCACGGTTGTGGCGGGACGTGAAAACCCTTTCGTCAGGGGAAAGACACCGGGCTGCGGTAGCTATTGTCTTGGCTGATGAGCCTAACTGGCTAATTTTGGATGACACATTCGCAGCTCTAGACCCAGCGATGCGAGAAATCGTTGCTAAAAAAATCTTAGCCAGTGTGCCAAACTGTACGCTTTTAGCGAGCTCTGAAGAGTATGTTCCAGACGCACTAGCTAATCGACTGTCCCTAACACATCGCGAGCTGTCACTTGGTCAGTTACATGCTGAGCAGCTAGCAAGCCAAGAACTGGGGAGCTTGGAGGAAGTAGTCGACCTGCCTGATCCTCAGACAGAAAAGGCAACATTCCAGCGAACACTAAAGCTTTTGTTTGGGCCGCATATTGTCTGGATAGGGCTAGGCGCGTTATTGCTTAGCGGGTCCACGGTTGCTTTTGCGCTTACGGTAGCTCAAAACAATCTGCACTTTGAGATTGTGGGAGTTTCACTAGGTTGCATACTGGCCGCAGTGCTTGGTTCTATCATCTTTTTTGGGGCACTTTATCGAGCACCAATTACTAGATTGACTACGCTACATGAGCGGCTTGTCTATAGGCTTGACCAATTCGCATCTCCTAGAACTAGTGGTGCGGTTGTGGGGAGGCTAGGGGAAGATTTCTCTGATTTACAAATGTCTGTGCCTGGCGCTGTGGGGTCAGTGTTTTTAGTTTGGGTGCAGTCTGCTCTGCTTATTGCTGGTGCTGTGGCCGGCGCACCTCTCTTCATAGTTGTAGTTTGTGCGGTAGCTCCACTCGCTTGGCTTGTTGGGCGTCAGGGCTCTAAATGGATTCTTCCAGCGTCGACGGCGTGTGCTAACGCGCGCGGGGAATTTATTGGGGTGGTTAGTGCGCAGGCTAGCGCGCATACTGCGCCGGTTAGTGTTGGTCTGCGTCAAGCAGGAGAGCGTGCCTATGTTGATTCAGAAACCAGCTATGTTGCTAGCTCTATTCAGTTAGCTGATGCCTACGCTCTTCGTAGCGGACTTATTCAGTTGCTTGTATTGACTTTGAAAATCTCTGCGGTGCTTCTAGTTTCACTGAGCGGTGGAGTTAGCGTATTGATAGCTCCTGCGGCCGTGATTTATTTTGCGTTGACCTTGTCGTCTGGCTTGCAGTCTGTGGTGGAGACATTACAGGAAGTGGGTGTGGTCAGTTTGACGGCTGAGCGTGTGAGGATGCTTGAAGAATTTTCAAAACCAAAACGTTCTCAGGTTCCGGTCCGTCATGGTGAGTTGGAACAGTTGAAGAGTCTTATCGATTCAGGTTGTTCTTTAATCGCTTTGATTGGGTCAACTGGGTGCTGGAAAGTCTGTCATGCTTGATGCGCTTTACCGTAACTATGGTGAGGATAAAGTTACGGTTATCCCTGAGGTAGATCCGTTAGCTGTTGAAGTATCTGACTTAAGCGGGTTAGAACTTGCGCGTTCTGTGCTAGAAGATGGTGCTTGGCAGCTTGTTTTACTTGACGAGACTTTGAAGGGGCTTAACCCTGTTGAAGAACGTAGTGAGATCGAGTCAATGAAGCAGGTTTTATGTCGTACTGGTAAGCAAGCTGTGGTTGTACTCCACTCACGTTCTAACCTTGATTGTTTCGAGACAGTAGTGAACATTGGGGAGTGAACTAGGTTTTAGCTGCATATGATGTAAAAAATGGGGATCCTAGACAATATCTAGGATCCCCACGCTTACCTTGCATAAGCTTAGCTTTTAGGTTTAAGACTGGCTTTGCCTGCATATTAGGTCAGCTCTGGAAAGTCAACCATCTGAAACTATGGTTTGGTTAGTGAAAACTTCAGGCTTGGTTAGGCCTTGATTTCATAGGTGACGGTCAGCTCGGCCCTCGCCAAGGTATGTGACAGTGCATGGAAAGCTACAGCTGCGATTGAAGTGTCACCATCAAGTTCCAGCGTGGGCACATCCAAGGCATAGACCGTGAAGATGTAGCGGTGTGGGCCATCGCCGGCAGGCGGGTACGGACCATAGTAGGCCCAGGTGCCCGAGTCGTTACGGGCGTGGAAGCAAGCGCCTTCCAAGAAAAGATCGCTGCGGCCCACATTTTGTGCCAAATATGGGGTGGCGGCGTCGATATCAAGCACCGCCCAGTGCCACCATCCTGAAGGTGTGGGGGCGTCAGGGTCAAAAGCAGGTCACTACAAAAGACTGGGTCTGCTTGGGGTAACCATGCCAAGCTAAAGCGGGGGAGATGTTCTCATGTGGGGCCGCAAACTTATCTGCTAGAGGTTTGCCATCTTCCATGTCCTGGCTAGTGATAGTGAAAGTAGCCGGAACTTTAGGTAGTAAATCGTAGGGGTAGGGGGCCTGAGGGCGGGTTAAATCCATACTCTCCTGGGTGAGTCTTGAAATAAGCCAGAGGAAATTGGCTTTAGTCTTGGGGCAGGTCAGAGGGGCGGATATGTAGATCCTCAATAGTGGCATCCAGCGGCATATCTACCGCCAGGCGGATAGCTTTAGCCACCGAGGCGGCCTGCATATGGTCAGCGGCGCAGTAATCCCCGCCCTTGCCAGAACCGGCGGTTGCTCCCAAATTGTGTAGACGCTGCTGCATAGCAGTGTCGGTGCGACCTGGGTAAATAGTGGTGACACGGATACGGCCGCGCTCTTCCTCACGCAGTGCATCAGCTAGCGCCCGCAAACCATGCTTGGCGGCGCAATACAAACCCTGCCCAGGCCATACGCGTGTGCCTGCACCAGAATTTATCATCACCACTAAACCGTGAGCTTTACGTAAAGCTGGCAGCAGCAGGGTGGTTAACTGCGCGGGGGCCACCAAGTCCAAATCCAGTACCTGGCGCCACTGCGAAACACTGAGCTCTTCGAGCCTTCCAGCAGCTTCCACCCCGGCGCTATTAACCAATACATCCAGGCGCTCAAGCCCCTAGCTCGTTTACAGCCTCAGCTACCGCCTCGGCGTCGCTAAGATCCACAGAAACTGCCTGGGCGCTAGGAAGTGAAGCCACCAAATCATCTAGGCGCTGCTGATTCCTAGCTAGCGCAATAATGTGGTGGTCGGATGCTAACGCCTGGACAGTGGCTAGGCCAATGCCGCTGGTGGCGCCGGTAACTAGGGCGATCGGAAGAGTGCTCATGTCATAGAGTTTTTCTGGAACGGGTTTACTACTAACGCGGCCCAAGGCGCTAGTAACTGCACCAACATAATTATCAGTGCGGCCACCAGCCAGCCACCTAACAGATCTGTGGGCCAGTGATAACCCAAGTATATGCGGCTATAGGCAACCGCTAAAGCCGTCATCCAGGGCAATACATAAAGAACTGATAAAGCTACTTTACTCAGAGGAGATTGCCAGCGTTCAGGCCAAAAAGTGGCGATCAAAAAACTTAGCAAGGCCGCAAACACCAAGCTGCACAGGGTGTGCCCAGAAGGAAAAGACATGGTGTGCTCAGGTATCCCTAACAGCTGAGCGCGCGGCGGGCGCTCACGCCCCACCAGCGCTTTCAAGCTCATGTTTACACCTGAAGAAACCGCCATGGTGGCACCAATCAAAATAGCCATACGCCATTGTTTAATGGCTAGCAGTGCCAGGCAGATCAAAACCGTGGCCACAGTCAAAGTAAGCGTATTACCCAAGGTAGTGATGGCTGTGTAGATGCGAGTAGCGGTGTGGGTTCGTGAAGCCAATGCCCAGTTGCGCACGGAATAATCCAGTTTAGACAGATAACTAACTAAAACCAGAGTTATCAGAGCCAGACAGGCCACCAAAGGTGTGGTGATAACCGAATTGCAACTAGGGCGTATCATTTGTTAACCTTCTAGGGTATGGGGATTTGAAGGGTGCTTAGGGTGCGCCCTAAGTTTAGGGACACAAAATCCCCATTTTTTGGTACTTTAGCCAGTTCAGGGCCCAAATTCCCGACATTTGCCAAGCTAGTGCAATACAATCGCAAGTATGTTTAAGCCTATTGCAACTGCATCAGTAATGGCGCTGATCTGCGCATCTGTCTTAACTGGTTGCGGTTCAGGAACCCCTAAATCCGGAACCATGAACACGCAACCGGCCTCCGATGGCTGCGCTGCCATGGACAAGGTGTACGTCAGTGCCCTCAAAGAATCCAGTACTGGTAAGACTTTTAGTTCACTGCCTAAAGACGCTTCTCCGGAAGTTAAGCAAGTCTCCTGGCAAGCTTTCACGGTTACTTTAAATACGGATTACCGTGCGAAATTTACTAAAGCCGCAGCTAAAGATAAGACTGCCCAAGCGGCCCTGGGAGCGCTGGGTACCTATGCGACACTTTCTGCCCAGATTAGTGACGGCAAGCTGAGCGAGTTCGCTGACCCCACCCAAGCTGAGGCAGATCTAAAAATAGGTCGCACTCCCACCCCTAATCCCACTTATGTGCAGGCGGTTAATCAACTGGCTGAAGCTGGGGCAACCCTAGCTAAATGCATGCCGCACTGGCCGGTAGCTTTCTAGACGTTGTCAGGTAGCTGGCTTCCAGAGGTCTGCTAATCGTTAGTCCCAGCCACGAAAATCGCCCGCCTAAGTTGCGAAACTAGGCGGGCGACGTCGTCGTAAAACAATACGATTACAGGCGCTGTTTACGGGAAGGGACGCACCACCTGGCTGGCAATATTGCCCCAACCATAAGAGACCGTAATGTGCTCAATGCGGGCGGGCCTACCCATCCAGTCGGTGTGAATCACCTGGTCATCACCCAGATAGATAGCTACGTGGGTAACCACACCATCAGTAGTGTAGAAAATCAGGTCACCGCGTTGGCGTGCAGAGAGCGGCACATGCTGGAACTTAGAGTATTTGTAAAGCTCCTGCGAAGTACGGTAGCTAGGCCAACCATGCTTGACCACATTGATCGGCTGCGGATCCATACCGGCGTGGTAAAGCGCCTGCAAAGTAAGACCTGAGCAGTCATAACCCAAACCGTAAGGGACCAGCTCCCACCCCAAGTGTAGGAAGAACCGCGCTGGTTGTAGGCGTAACCAATCATGGCCTCAATGCGCTCTGAACGCGTGGCAGAAATAGACACTGGGGCGGCCTGATACTGATCCACATACCAGCTGTAACCGGTTTGCATAGCATCCCAAGTGGCCTTATCAACAACACCGGTCTGGCTTAGCCCCATGCGGCGCTGGAAAGAACGCACCGCAGTTTGGAATGCCCCATCAACACTGGCCAGCTTAGTGGAGTACCACAAACCCAAACGTTGCTGCACAATGCGCACCTTCACCCCGTTCATGCCGTAGGTGAGGGTATTGGTTTGGCTGCCAAGTGAAGTGATTGACTGGCTGGGCTGGAGGTAACCGCCGGGGGCGGTGTAACCAATCCACTTGCCTGAAGGTAAGAACCGGTAAGTCGTGCCGTTAATTACCGTGTTGCCGGTGACGTAATTGCCGGTGGCCGGGTTGAAGTAATACCAGTCTGAGCCATCTTTAGCCCAGCCCGAAGTTACCCGGGCACCGTCACTACCGTACAGATGCCAGCTGCCGCCTACCTTAAGCCAGCCTACAAAAGGCTGCGCCTGAGGACTGCATGAAATATTCTTTGCCGCCCACCTTGAGCGGGCCCACATGCATGACGGTGGTGGAGGGGTTTAGGTAGTACCACTTACCGCCATCCTTGAGCCAACCAAGTACGGCGGCGCCAGTGGACTTGTCGTAGTAGTGCCACACGCCGTTGTGTTTGGTCCAGCCGGTGGCCATGTCTCCGGTTAGGCCGTAGAAGTAGTAGTACTTGCCTGAGAGGTTAATTTGTCCCTGCACCATAACCCCGCTGGCAGGGTCTAGGTAGTAGCGTCGGCCGCCAACATTGATCCAGCCGGTTACCCGAGCACCTGAGCCGGCCAGGAAATACCAGTCTTTGTCTAGCTTCAGCCAACCGCTGGCCAGGTAGCCATCAGCCTTGAAGTAGTAGACGGTGCCTTTAATACGCAGCCACTGGGATTTGGGCCAGGTCCCGTCAGAGTTGCGCCACCACCAGCCCTTGGAATCTTTGAGCCAGTAACCCTTAGGGTCAGCGTCGGGGATGCTTGGTACGTCTGTGCGCGGTGGGGTAACCGCAGCCGAGTTGGGTGATTTAGTGGCCGGGCTCGTAGGAGTAGCTGAGGTGGCCGGGGCACTTGGGCTAGTGCTGGGTTGTTGGATGGGGTTAGGTTGTGGGTCAGCTGGCTGAGATGGATCGGCCGGCTGAGATGGATCGGCCGGTTGGCCCGGGATTAGGTTGGCCGGGTGAGGGTTGGCCCGGATGAGGGTTGGCCCGGGTCGGCACTTTCTGAAGGGGCCGGAGCTGCTGGCTGCGAGGGTGAGGCTGCCGGAGTGGTGGGCTCAGCTGAGGGCGTGGTGGGGGAAGTTTCTCCCGACGACGGCTGGCTGGTTTCTTGGCCTAGCGCTGGAGCTAGGGGCTGATGCGCTGTAGTGCCTACGTTAGCGGCCTGAGCTGGGGTAGTGGAGACAGTGGTTAAACCGCCTGCCGCGCCCATAGACAAGGCCAGGCTTAACGCGATGCACCAGCGACGATGCCGGTAAAAGTCTGACTTCATGGTGATTCCTGTGGGGTATGGAATTAGTGGGTTTGGTTCTGTGACTACATTGTGGGTTCTTGACGATGATGGATACCTACATAGTATGCCCAAACTAAAATTTGTGTGAAAGCTTGCTGCAGATACAGGCAAAATCGTCCCTTCCCTATAAAAATACAGCGGAAAATCATGTGCAACGGACGATTTTGTATGTAAATAACCGGGTAAAAATTTGTCGGGTCAAATGCTGGACAATTTGGGTCAAATATTGGGAAATCGGTTGAAGCGATTCCTGAAGAGAAGCAAGGGAGAGTGGCTTTGTGTAGGCAAGCGCAGAAAGTGTAGGCAAACGCAGAAAAGTGAGACGCAGCTTTTGTTTAGACAAGTAGCCTAAGTTTTGTGGCCTTGCCAGGAGGCGGTAAATCCCTGGGGAACTAGGGTAGGGTGTGGAGGAACCATAGGTGAGGCTGATCCTGATGTTAGACTTTTCGGTGCTCGCCTTTTGCTGGTGGGGTTACCAGCCAGCCAGCGCCGGTTAGTGGTAGCTAGGGGCCGACGGCGTCGTCGTCGTCGTCGTCAAATACTGAAAAATCGTCCGTTGCCTATAAAACCCCACGGAAAAATTATAGGCGACGGACGATTTTGCCTGTATTTGTTTGTGCTTGCTTGTACTTGTCTGTCTTTGAAACAGAGGCTATTCGATAGCTTCTAAATCTTCAGCAACTTTTTGATTTAGCTTAGCTATAGCCTCATCATCCAAAGGTGTGTCACGCACATGCAGTTCGGAATATACCGCCCACGCCACACTGACCAGGGGCACAGCAATTACCGCACCTAGCAGACCGGCAGAAAATGACCCGGCAGCTACCGCAATACCTACCACTACCGGGTGCAAAGAAACCTGCTTACCCATAATGAGTGGCTGCAAAATGTGCCCCTCAAACTGACCAATTGCTGCCACACCAATACCTACCAGCAAGAACTTGCCGATACCGCCAGAAGCTAAGCCCACCAGCATGGCCACAAACATGGCGATCGGCGCACCCACCATAGGAATAAAAGCCCCCATAAACACCAGTACGCCCAGGGGAGCGGCCAAAGGCACCGCAATCATTTGCAAAAAGATTGCCGCAAAAATTCCATCAGTTAATGCCACCAACATGGTTCCGCGCACGTAGCCAGAGAAAGTGAAACCAACCAGCACTAGCTGCGCGGTGGGTGCGGTAGCGACGCTCTTCCGGTAATTCATTTAGGAACCAACGCCACATGTTTTTACCTGAACCCAGGAAAAAAAGATTGCCGTAAACAGTGCCAAAGCCAGCACGGCCATAACCTCACCCAGTGCCGAGGCATTAGACAATAACTGCTCTGCCAGCGAGGGGGCGTTAGAACGCAAATATGCCTGACCTCTATCTAGGGCGGTATTTACCTGCATATTTAAATCATGCTGAGAAATATGGAAAGGTAAAGGGCCCATGTTCAAGGAAATCCACAATGGTGTGGGCGCCACTAGTAAATTGCTGCGCCAGTGAATCCCATTGTCCGGTTACTGAGGTAATCACATAAGTGAACATACCCCCCACAATTCCCAGCACCGTCAACAATCCTAAGAATGTGGCGGGATAACGTGGCAGCACCTTGTTATAAAGCTTAACGATGGGGTGCAAAATAGCGGTGATAACCAGCGCCAAAAAGACACCAATAAAAACCGGGACAATCTTTGAGGTGGCAAAAATAACCACCCACACGATTGCCAATACACCCAAAATCAGCCACGAACTAAGTCCTGCGCGTACCAGCCATTCAGGCAGGAGCGCTAAGCCGCTTTGTTTCTCTGTTTGGGCCGGCTTGGCCAGCACGTATGTGGTAGGGATCGGCGGCATCTGCGGCTCGCTTTGGCGCGAGTCCATGAAACGCCGATGTTGTTCGCGGGCCTTGCGTATGGCTCCAGCTGTGTTAGTCACCCACCGATGCTGGGTGGAGGTAGGTTTTTGTGGTTGTGTGTCTTTGTGCCCAGCGTTCTCAGCCATGCCAGCCTCTAGTTGTTATAAATCTTGGCGGTTCGTTTGCTGAAACTGCCCCTTAACAGCCTCAATCTTACTAACGTGGTAGCTATGAGTTTATTTAACCCTACCGGTCAAGTTAATCACGCAGTCTCGCTACCTGCATGTGTAGCCCTAACCCCTGGTCAAGGCGGTTTGGAACGCCTCCTGATCGACGCCCCTGCGGGATATGCAGAAATTTATCTGTTTGGTGCGCACATCACTTCCTGGGTGCCGCGCGGCGGTAAGGAAGTCCTATTCACCTCAAGCCGCGCGGTCTTTAACGGCCAAAAAGCCATTCGCGGCGGTATCCCGCTGTGCCTGCCTTGGTTTGGGGCAGGGGCCTTACATCAAGCTCCGCCCGCACACGGCTGGGCTCGCAACAGCGTGTGGCAGTTGCGCAGCGTAGTTACTACTGACGACGGCGGCGTGCGCGTAACTTTAAGCTTGGAAAAGAACGGTTTTTACGCCCTATATGAGGTAACCGTGGGGGAGAAGCTGGAACTGAACTTGTCGCTGCGCAATGTGCAAAGCGAGCCGGTTGTCGGCGAGCTTACCTTCCACACTTACCTGCGCCTATATGACCTGACCGCAACGGATCTTAGCGGTTTGGCTGGAGGCGAGTACATTGATAACGAGCCTGGCGCCACCCGTGCTAAGCAGGAACATGAGCTTAAGGTGGCTGGTTCTTGCGACCGCATTTTCACCACAGGCGAGGCTGGCAATGTGGTGCGAGTGCGCGACAGTGGTAATCGCCGCACCATTGTGGTTACCAAGTACGACGCTCCCAACACTGTGGTGTGGAACCCGGGCCCTCGTGGCGCCGCCGAATTTGCTGACATGGCTCCCGACGAGTGGGTACAGTTCCTGTGCGTAGAGCCTGGTCGCATTCGCGAAAATGCCGCCAAGCTTGAGCCGGGGGAGAGTTTCAGTATTTCTATGAAGCTATCTGTCGAGAATCTGTAGCTGGAGTGAGTTTGTGGCGGTTTTTTTTGGGCTTTAGCTTGTGCGGTTCTTTGAGGGACGACGACGGCCCTGGCTGCTGCACAGATGCGCTTACGGTTTTGGTGTGGGTACAGAGCTGACCTAAAAAATTACAGTTGTGGCGTGAACCATAGTTAGCTAGTTGGTGCTAGCCAACTGAACGTGATACATTTTCACGAGTCAATCGCATTAAACATTGCGAATGGCAGCACCAAGTCCGAGTGGCGGAATCGGTAGACGCGCTAGCTTGAGGTGCTAGTGCCTAATTAAACGGGCGTAGGGGTTCAAGTCCCCTCTCGGACACCATCAAAGACTCTCTAAGTTCAGAGAGTCTTTTTTAGTGCATTTACAGGCAAAGTACAGGCAAAGGTAAATACAGGCAAAATCGTCCCTTCCCTATGATTTTTTCATGGGGTTTTATAGGCAACGGACGAAAACCCCGTATCTGTAAGACTCTCCCCCTGCATCCTTGTCCTTTACTTGCCTGGCCCTGGCGCCAGATTCTAGAGGTGATTGCAACACTGTTCACTAGAGAACGACACCCCCTCGCTAGAATCTGGGGACACTTAGCTTCAAACTTGGCTTCAACAAGCTAGCAAGCCACCAGTAATGCCGCCCTGCCCATATACCCTGACCTGGGGGTAGTCTTTCTAGGGCTAGTCTCTTGTTTTGTGGGTTTTTAGGGTAACGACGACGGCGGCGCGGCCCCATCTACACTATGGCACCTGAAATTTTATGTAGGTAGGGCTTAGCACCACCGTCGCCGTAGCTTAAATTTACCTAGCTTAAAGCTCTCTTTTACAGCTGCTAGGTCAAACTTATGGTGTAGTTCCGTAGGAGTCAGCGAAGTAGAGGTTGAACGGGCTTGATGTTTCAGTGGTGGTGACTGTGCCGTTGACTTGGTGCCACTGGGCCTGGCCGGCTATGCGCCACCGGGCCGACCAGGAAGTACGCAACCTAATCACATATCCATCACCAGTAACCTCATAGGGGTGGCTGACACTGTAGTTAGGGTATGGCGTGCCAGGATCAGTAGTCTCAAAGGACTGTCCGTCGCCCCAGTCCCAGTTAAAAGACACAGGTGTAGCCTCAACCTCGATCGCTGTGCCTAGCAGGGTTATGTTGAAGGTTTGTTTGTTGGGGCTGGTCCATACCATCATGGGTTGCTTGAAATAACGAAAACCTCGCCGCTGGGGTAACGGTTAATCCCAGAACCATGCGGAATCAAACGAGCGACTTGTTCGTTACTGACCGTGGTAGGCCCAGCAGCCAGGGGCGCACCAGTGTTGGCTTGGGCGGTGCACATTTCGTGGACGGTTACAGGTTTTCCTCCTGTTGCATGCGATAGCAGGTTTGGGATTATGACGCATGCGAACTGGTATGTTGCCGCATATATCGCGGCTGCTTCAGGGTCTATGGGCCCGGCTGGCTCAGCCACCGCAGAAAAACCACCAGGAGTACTGCTGTTTTCATGCCCATCAACAACCCATACGGTGCCGTCACCATTGCCACTAAAATCGGCTGCTATCGCTGTCGGTGTATGCAAGCATAGTGAGAGTACTAAAAATAAATATATAGTTCTATTTATATACTTCGTCTTCATGTTTTAAAACCTTCCATTCACCATTAACGAAGTGCATTTCAATGATGGCGTAACGACTTCCATTTGGAAAATTAATTATTCTACCAGTGCCGTCATATTGAACGAAGCTGTCATGTTCATATGTAAGTTGCACTACGGTAGTCGTGTCTGTTGAGAGATCTAAACGTAGAGAAGCAGTTATGAATCGCGGAGTTACAGGATCCATCCATCCGCCGGCAGCATGGTTACCGAGAACATCACTAATTGCTCCTACACAACCTTTATTATTTCCTGGGCATAACTCTTTATACTCGCTGGTCTGACCCGTAGCATAAATATAGAAATGTAGTTGTACCCAGTATTTGGCTGTGGCTATTGCCCCGTCATCATTGTTGACTGTGATTAGTTCTGGTTTGGGTGGTGGCGGCGTAGCCAGAGCCCGTTTCTTTGAGGCTTCCAGCTCTGGGGTCATTATGAGTGTTGGGCTGGCGGTCGCTGAGGGCGTGCCGGTTGCAGTAGACGTACCAGTACCTTTGGCTTTGCCACTAGCCTTGGCTGTGGCGCTTGGTGTCTTGGCGCGCGCACCAGCTGTGACGGCGGCATTGCTGCTACCAGCATTTGAACCGCTTTGCTCCTGGTTGCCACTGCACCCACTCAACCCCGAGCAGGCCAGCAGGGTTAAGGCCAGTGCTGTTTGAAGGTGGCGTTTAGTTGGTAATGACTTCATTGTGTTTCCTCATGATTAATCTGCGTTGATTTATCTGATAAGAGTTGTAACAAGCCGTTGTTTAGAACTCTGATGTGATGCTTAGAAAGCTCTTATGAACCAGTAGCTCAGAGCCCCTTATGGTGTGGTGCCGTAGGAGTCAGCGAAGTAGAGGTTGAACGGACTTGAGGTCTCAGTAGTGGTCACTGTGCCGTTGACTTGATGCCACTGGGCCCGGCCGGCTCGGCCACAGACGAAAAACCACCAGGCCTGGTCGTATTGTTTTGACTACGAACATCCCAGGAGGCGCCATCTTCTCCGCCAGAAACATTACTTTTTGCTTGACAGCTAGTAGAAAAATTAAAAGGCGATGCAAATAATGCGGCGATAGTTACGATAGCTACCTTATTCTGAAATCTCATCTTTGTGCCTTACTATTGTCCATTGTCCATTAACGTACTTAAGTTCCAGTGCTGCCCAACGAGATTCTTTTTTAAACTCAATAATTTCTCCGTCGCCGTGATACTGGGTAAATGAGTCTCGGTCATAATTAACCTGAATAACTACCGTGTCTGGAAAATCAGTTCTTCTAAAGCCGTCAGTAAACTTAACTGTTACAGGTTCTACCCATCCTCCTTAAGAATGGTTCTCTATAGCATGCTTTACAGGGTTTACTGCTGTAGCACTATTGCCAGGGCAGAGTGCTTTGTATTCATCTACTTTGCCGGTGGTGTAGATGTAATAGTAGAGCTGCACCCAGTACTTAGCGGTCGCTATAGCCCCGTCGTCGCTGTTTACGGTGATTAGTTCTGGTTTGGGTGGTGGTGGCGTAGCCAGAGCCCGCTTCTTTGAAGCCTCCAGCTCTGGAGTCATGATGAGTGTTGGGCTGGCAGTCGCTGAAGGAGTGCCGGTTGTGGTAGGTGCGCCACTAGCCTTGGGTGTGGTGTTTGGTGTCTTGGTGTGTGCCGTGACGACGGCGGCCTTACTGTCAGCACTTGAGGCGCTTTGTTCTTGGCCCTCACTACACCCAGTCAAGCCTGAACAGGCCAGCAGAGTTAAGGGGCTCTTCATAATTGAGGGTGTAGTTGGGGTCTGAATCCTCCGGTTTCGAGGAGGCAGCGGGCGATGTAGTTGGTGAGGTTGCGGAACCCAAGAGCGGATCCGCGTAGATGTTCAAGGCGCCCGTTGATAGCTTCGGTAGGGCCATTGGAGGTGTGGGGATGATCGAAGTAGGCCAGGATGTCCCTGGATCGGCGTTTGAGTGTCTGCCCAGCGTAATGAGCTCTCTCAGACCCCTCGGTACACGCGTGCAGGTCAGTGTATTAATTTCGGCTTGCATCATGGCCTTGCCCGCAGCCGTGTCGGGCGCGCGGTAGGCATCAATGATGTTCTGGTAGGCACTCCAAGTGACCTCGAGGGCGACGTGCTCCTCACCGGAAAACAGGTCGAGTAGTTGGTGCTGCTGACGCGGCGTGAGCAGGCAAGATCTGGTGTGTAACATCCTGCGAGCCTTGTACAGGGGATCCGTGGCACGCCCGCGCCGATGGTGAAGTTCTTGCTGGATACGCCTGCGGCATTCATCCAAGGCGTTGCCAGCCAGGTGTACAACATGGAAGGGATCCATGACTGCCCTTGCATCGGGGAGTTCTTCAGCGGCGGCGCTCTTAAAACCAGTGAATCCATCCATCGCGACGATCTCGATACGCTCACGCCACGTGTCGGGCCGGGAGGCCAGCCAGGTTTTGAAGACCTGCTTGGAGCAGCCTGGGACCATGTCCAAGAGCCGGCAGGGGCCGCTGCGTTCGCGGATGGGCGTCAAGTCCAAGATAACGGTGACGTATTTGTCTCCGTAGGGGGTGTGGCGCCACACACGTGTTCATCCACCCCGATGACACGCACGCCATCGAACCGTGCTGGATCATTGATCAGTAGACGCTCTCCTTCGGTCAGGACAGCGGTGTTGGCGGTATTCCAGGACACGCCTAGGGCCTGGGCGATACGAGCCACTGTCAGATGGTGGACCACCAGGCCCACCAGCGCCCAGCGCACCGCCGAGTGTGAGAGCTTCGCGCGTGGATCGGCCGCTGCACTCATGTTTTGACGCCACACGTGAGCGCACTGGGAGCAGCGGTAGCGGCGCACGCTCACGTGCAAGATCGTGGGGTGCCACCCGTAGGGTACGTGAGCCAAGCGCCTGATCACCGTGTCGCGTACGACGCCTTCGCCCCCACACTGTCGGCACCACCGGTCCTCACCCACTACCTTGCAGGCCAAGATGGTCCGATCGCCTCCTACACGCTGGCCCGTCACTTCCAGTCCCAGGTCATCCAGGCGTGTGAAGGCGCTCAGGTCAGGGCGATCAAAGGTAGTATTAGGCATGTCGAGGTCTTTCGGATGGACGGTGTAGGAACCCCCATCATCGGAAGACCTCGACCCCTACCCGGCCACGACACGCCGAACCCCGCATACCACCCCCACACCCTCAATTATGAAGAGCCAGTTAAGGCCAGTGCTGTTTGAAGGTGGCGTTTAGTTGTTGAGATACTCATTGTGTTTCCCCGTGATTAATCTGCGTTGATTCATCTAATTTGAAGTAGTTCCGTAGGAGTCAGCGAAGTAGAGGTTGAACGGGCTTGAGGTTTCGGTGGTGGTGACTGTGCCGTTGACTTGGTGCCACTGGGCCTGGCCGGCTATGCGCCACCGGGCCGACCAGGAGGTACGTAGTTTGATCACATACCCATCACCAGTAACCTCATAGGCGTGACTAACCGTGTAGTTAGGGTAGGGGGTGCCTGGATCAGTAGTCTCAAAGGACTGGCCGTCTCCCCAGTCCCAGTTAAAAGACACGGGTGTAGCCTCAACCTCAATAGGGGTTCCTAACAAAGTTATGTTGAAGGTTTGTTTATCTGGGCTGGTCCACACCATCATGGGTTGCTTGAAAATAACGAATATTTCCCCGCTGGGGTAACGGTTTATACCCGAGCCGTGTGGGATGAGCCTGGCTACTTGTTCGTTACTGACCGTGGTAGGCCCGGCAGCCAGGGGCGCACCAGTGTTGACTTGGGCTGTGCATTCTTGGGGTGGTCCTGGGGTCAACCCCATTGTTGCGATTGCTAGTATTTTTGGCAGTATGCATTTTTGGGCGTATTCTTCAGCGGCTCGTTTAGCTGCTTCAGGATCTACCGGCCCAGCTGGCTCAGCCACAGACGAAAAACCACCAGGACTAGTCGTAGTTTCATCATGTCCTATAACTACTCCGTGATCGTCAGAGTCTCCCCAAATTGTTGAAGGCGGAGATATGGCAAGCGCAGGAATTATTAAACAAATCAAAGGATTAGCGTTCACGATTGGTAGCCCCTATTACGACCCATTGTGTTCCGTTGTATTCAAGTTTTACAGCTGCCCAGCGCGTTTGTTTCTCTCCATAGTCAATTTTTCCGTCACTGTTATACTGTGTTACGCCTTCGCGTTCAAAATCTACTTGTATTACTATCCCATCTTTAAAATCATATCTACGGAAAGCGTTAATGAATGTAATTGTGACTGGGCTACTCCACCCTCCCTTACCGTGTACTTCTTGTGCTTTTTCTACAGGTTTGGTAGCTGTATCGCTATTGCCTGGGCAGAGTGCTTTGTATTCATCTACTTTGCCGGTGGTGTAGATGTAATAGTGCAACTGCACCCAGTATTTGGCGGTAGCGATAGCCCCGTCATCACTGTTGACTGTGATCAGTTCTGGTTTGGGTGGTGGCGGCGTAGCCAGAGCCCGCTTTTTAGCCTCCACTAGCTCTGGGGTCATGATGAGTGTTGGGCTAGCAGTCACGGTAGGTGCGCCACTGCCCTTGGGTGTGGCGGTTATGGTAGGCGTGCCGCTGGCTTTTTGCGTGGCAGTGGCGACGGCGGTCTTACCGCCAGCATTTGAACCGCTTTGCTCCTGGCTGTCGCTACAGCCGGCTAGGCCTGAACAGGCCAGCAGGGTTAAAGCTAACGCTACTTGAAGGTGGCGTTTAGTTGGTGATGTCTTCATTGTGTTTCCCCATGATTAATCTGCGTTGATTCATCTAATTTGAAGTAGTTCCGTAGGAGTCAGCGAAGTAGAGGTTGAACGGGCTTGAGGTTTCAGTAGTAGTGACTGTGCCGTTGACTTGATGCCACTGGGATTGCCCGGCTATACGCCACCGGGCGATCCAGGAAGTGCGTAGTTTGATCACGTATCCGTTGCCGGTTACCTCATAGGCATGACTAACCGTGTAGTTAGGGTATGGCGTGCCAGGATCAGTAGTCTCAAAGCTTTGTCCGTCGCCCCAGTCCCAGTTAAAAGACACAGGTGTAGCCTCAACCTCGATCGCTGTTCCCAGCAAAGTGATGTTGAAGGTTTGTTTGTTGGGGCTGGTCCATACCATCATGGGTTGCTTGAAAATAACGAATATTTCCCCGCTGGGGTAACGGTTAATCCCAGAGCCATGCGGAATCAAACGGGCTACTTGTTCGTTACTGACCGTGGTAGGGCCCGGCAGCCAGGGGCGCACCAGTGTTGGCCTGGGCTTTGCATTCTTCAGGGGTGATTACCTCGGTTTTATCCAAAGAGGGCGACTAATGTCGGCATTGCGACGCAGTGGAAGCGGTACTTTTCAGCGGCTCGTTTAGCTGCTTCAGGGTCTATGGGCCCGGCCGGCTCAGCCACAGACGAAAAACCACCAGGACTAGTCGTAGTTTCGCCTCTTATAAATAGAAAGGAGTTGCCATCTCCGTAACTGTCATCATCAGGCACGGATATGACAGGAGTTGAAAAGGCAATTATCGGTACTAGTAAACATGATAATTGGTTAATCTTCACGGTTAAACGCCTCTTTTACGATCCATTGTGAGCCGTTATATTCAAGCTTTACGCCTGCATAACGTGATTGTTTAGGATTATATTCGATTTCCCCATTGCTGTTATAGTGAGTATAGGGTTCGCGTTCGAAATCTACTTGTATTACTACTTCATTTTTGAAGTCGTCTCTGCGAAAAGCGCTAGTAAATTTCACTGCGATTGGGTCAGTCCAGCCACCTTTAGCATGATTTTCAGTTGCGTGTTTTACCGGTGTGGTAGCAATGAATCCATCTCCTGGGCAGAGTGCTTTGTATTCATCTACTTTGCCGGTGGTGTAGATGTAGTAGTGCAGTTGCACCCAGTACTTAGCGGTAGCGATAGCCCCGTCGTCACTGTTGACCGTGATTAGTTCTGGTTTGGGTGGTGGTGGCGTAGCCAGAGCCCGCTTCTTTGAAGCCTCCAGCTCTGGAGTCATAGTTATAGTCGGGCTAGCAGTCGCTGAGGGCGTGCCGGTTGTGGTAGGTGCGCCGGCGCCTTTGGCTTTGCCACTAGCCTTGGCTGTGGCGCTTGGTGTCTTGGCACGCGCACCGGCTGTGACGGCGGCCTTGCTGCTACCAGCATTTGAACCGCTTTGCTCTTGGCTGTCACTACATCCGGCTATGCCTGAACAGGCCAGCAGGGTTAAAGCCAGTGCTGCCTGCAGATACCGTTTATTTGTTGAGGCCCCCATTGTGTTCCCCCCATGGTTTATCTACACTGATGAAGCTTTAAGGGAGTGTTGGGGAAGTATTACAAAGCATGGTACATAACACTCCCATACTGTTGGAGTGCTATATACTGTGTTTAGTAATGTCCAATATTTTAGATCTGCAACCCGGATCTCGCAGGCAAATCAAAAAACCTGCACTAATGTGTCTTGTATCACCTGAGAAACTGAGAAAAATTGCCGCCAGCCCTTCGGGGGAGCCTCTGTCTATCTGCATGTTTCGGTCTACATGTCATCTTTAGTACTAGGTTTGCTGTCAGCTTTTGCGGAGCCCCTATGCTCCTGTAAACCAAGCGATGCTCCTGTAAACCAAGCCCCGATTTTCCTGCCAACCAAACCCCTGCACTCGCGCGCCAATCCCTCCACTCGGTTTTCTGGTCTATCCCTAATATTGAATCGGGTAGAGAGCTAATCGGTTAGGGGATAGTCGGTTAGAGATATACTCAATGACGGCGTCAGCACAGCCCCTCTAGAGGACTGGGCAGACTTTTGTGCGCCTGTTATCTAACTGTCTTCATGAAACTGTGATCTTAGAAATAAAAAAAAGCCGTAAAAGTAGCTAACTGAGATATGTAAGATAGGGGAGCTTATCAACACTGCTTACATTGAGGTTTAAATGGAGCACTATCAACAGGTTGAAGTACACTGCGGTCCGCTTGTTGTCACTTTGCGCTACATGCCGGCAACTAGTCGAGTAATGTCTAGGGCTGACCTAGGCTGGTTGCAAGTGTGGAACTAAGTAAAGCTGATGGTAGTGGGATCGATGCCTTAGATGCCAAAGTGTCGATATGTGCTAAGTTTCAAGGTAAGCAGTTATTTACGCCAATTGTTATAACGAAAAAGATCTCTGAACGTGCTCATCAATGGGATTTGCGTTCTAAATTCCACGTGAACCCTGAGGCTTTGGGTGCCCTACCTGAGCAGCGCGAAGGCACCTTGGTAGTAACCGTTGAGTCCTTGGGTAAGAGTGTTAGCGAAGAGTTCCCGCTTAAAATCCTGGCCAACACAGAATTTTTGCTACTACCTGAGCTTTGGGGCATGCTTGCCAGCTACGTGCAAACTCAAGACCCAGCTCTAAAGCGATTGCGTGAACAAGTACAGGAACTACTAGATACCCAACCAGCAAGTTCAGGGCGTCAAGAGCTGAAAAATTTAGCTGAAGCCTGTTATCAAGTACTTGGCCAATTTGAATTTCAACCAGATCACAGCGCTAACTCAACAGCAGCAACAAACATTTCGATTACTGCTGGAGAAGAAACTTGGCAAGTGCCAGTAGTACGTCTGCGAACTTCAGGTGAGGTTTTGCGACAAGGCACGGCCACGGCCTCGGAACTAGTCCTGCTGTATTCGGCCATAGCCGCAGCTTGCCGACTAAAACCGGTATTAGTTATAGCGCGCGGTAGACTACTAGCTGCAGTAAACCTAGAACGCCCCTTAAATTCTGCAGTAGTGCAAGGCGAAATGAAGTCGCAGAATTATCTGCGCGGTAAAAAATTATTGGTCTTTGATCCGGTACAGGCACTTAATCGAGTACCTTTTGAAAAAGCCGTTGCAGAGGCTGAAAAATATTTTGAGTTAGCACAGGGACTGGTAGATGTACGTTCGCAGCTTGCAAACCATATTACAGAGTTACCTATCAATGAATCTATCGAGGGCTTTGATGCTGGGGAAATTATGGCCAGCAATTGCGCCCTACCTAACGGCGACGGCGCAGCTGAAGTAGCTGCCGAGGTTGCGACTCTGGATGATGATGGTAGTGGAGAACAGGGGCGAATCGCCGAAAATATTGAAGCTCTAGAGCAAATTGAAGTCCTAGAGCAAGGGTCAAAGGTAGATAGCCCAGCTGAGCCACCTCACCGGGTGCAAGACTGGCAGCGACGACTGCTAGATCTAAAACTAACTAACCCTTTGCTAAGTCTTAAAACTAAAGCTTATAAATTAGAGCTACGCCAAGGTATGCTAGCTGAACTAGAGCAGCTAATTCTTGCTGGTCACAGCCTGTCCTTAAAGGATATGAAAGCGATTGACCCATTTGATAGGGGCTAAAGGCATTGAGGATGCCACACAGCTGTCAGATCAAACCCTTCGCAACAAATTATTAGATCAACACAAAGTCCATATTGACACTAATCGCTCCACCTATACTAACGGCTTAAATGGGTCTGAAGAAAAAATCACTGACGTTAGCTGAAGAAACCGGCAACGCTAACCTATACTTAAGCTTAGGGGAGCTAACCTACGCTAAGGCAGGTAGAACCAACAAAGCTCCACTATTTTTAGTTCCAGTTAAGCTGGAACGATCATCTAAAATGGCCCCCTTCAAAATCAAATGCGATGGTGAAGGTGAAATAATTCCTAACTATTGCCTATCTGAATGGCTGAAAAAAGAATACGGCTTAACGCTGGCTACACTTAATGAGCTACCTGAAGATAGCCGTGAGATAGACATTTTACAGGTGTTTACGGCGATAAGCCGCGAGCTGGTAGAGACTAGCGCCGAGATGAAAGTGTCGCAGACGGCATACTTGTTCATCGCTAACTTCTCAACCTTTAACATGTGGAAAGATATGGGTGAGCGCTGGGAAAAGTTCATGGTTTCCCCAGTTTTCACTCATATCGCCACCAGTTCCGGGCGTGCTTTCCTAGATCCCAATGGGGACAGCGATATAAGCACTCTTAAGACCGATGAAACTGAAATATTTTGCCAATTCCTGCTGATGGCTCACAGCTACAAGCAGTAGTAGCCGCTACAAGTGGCCGTAGTTTTGTACTGCAAGGCCCGCCTGGAACTGGCAAAAGCCAGACGATCACTAATCTAATTGCAGCCAACCTGATGGCTGGTAAAAAGGTGCTATTTGTGGCGGAAAAACAGGCAGCACTAGACGTTGTCAAGGTCCGCTTGGAAGACATAGGTTTAAGCAAATTTGTGCTGGATATGCACGGAACCGGCAATGTTAACAAGGCTGTACGCAATCAAATTAAAGCTGCTATTGACGCTAAATACAGTTATGAGCCTGAACGCTGGCAGTTACGTAAGTCAAGGCTAGTTAGGGATATAGAGGCATTACAAAAATACTCAACGGCAATCCGCACCCCAAACAAACTTAATAAATCGCTTTGGGGAGCATTAACGCTAAGTGAAGATATTAAGCGTAATGATGACGCAAAACTTATCTGCCTGCCAAGTGGTTATGCCCAAAATCCAAGCCCCTAGCCCAGACGAGCTTGAAGGCTTTAGTGGAGGATGTGGCTAGAAACTGGGTTGAGCCTGAGCTACTAGCTAGGGTGGCAGGGTTTTGATCTAAGCGGCTCGCTAAATAGTCTTAAAGAAGCTGCTTTTAAAACCTGTCTGCCGCCTGCGCTGAGCTGGCAGAAACTAGCGCTTTTGACCAGCTCATTGCCGGTGAACTTAGCGCAACTAAGACGAGGGAGGACCTAGACTCATTCCTGGCTGTTAATCAAAAAAACAGTTACTTAGCCGCCCTCAACGCGAAGAAGTTGAAGATACGCTGGCGCTAATTAAAACAGTGGTAAGTCAGGCTCACTCCCTAAAGACCTACTCGAAGGCCTGCTAGCTGCTTACTCGCAAGCTTTTATTGAAATCGGTGATCTTGACCAGCTAGAACAGGCAGCCGCCCAGGCTAGAAGCTGGAAGCTGGGTAGGCGCGCACGTCGTCGCCACTTTGCCTCCATACTGGCAGGCGCCCTGCAAGCTGAACTTGCGGTAACTGCGCAAAAAAAGCTCGTCAAAACTTACCGGCCTAAAAAAGTTATGGAGTCGGTAGGGCAGATGCGCGCCTTGCGTATCCAGATGGCCCATATCCTTGACCAACTCGATCAGCTACCTGAGTTAAAAAAGCGCCTGATGCTTTGGGACAACGATTTTGTGCAGCATCTGGAAGATTTCCAAACTTCGATAGAGCTACAAGAAAAGCTACCGATTTGGTTGTGGAGTGCCGGTGAACTGGCTGAGCTAAGGCAAGCCCTTAAACGGCTAGAGTCCTCTGAGCGCACCTGGCGTGAGCTAACCCAGGCCCCCGAATGCAATCTTGGCGGCCAGGAACTAAAAACCCACATTGACCAGTGGATACAACGCGGCCAGCAGGTAGAGCAGGATCTGCCCAAACTACGTCAAGTGGCGACTTTAAACAAAGCTATCCAAGCCTTGCAAAGTCAAGGTTTAGATGAACTTGCTGACCACCTCAAACATCAGCAGTTAACCCCAGCCCAAGTAGAGGCTTCCCTAGAGCTGGCCCTGTGTGCTCAGTCAATTGAGGAGCGACTGGCGGCTTTTGAGCTAGATAATTTCGACGCCGTCAAGCAGCAAGAGCTAACACAAAAAACCAATAAAAACTGGCGGCAGGTACGCGACATGTACCGCCAAGTTTTACCTGCCAAACTGTTTGAGGCCAGAGGTTGGACTAACCAACCAGACCAAGACACGCAGCAACTACGTATGCAGCTTGACGCTAAACGTAACTCGGCTTCTATCCGCACCCTGTTTTCCAAATACGGACAACAAATTTTAAACGCCACTCCGTGTGTAATGGCCTCGCCTGCCAGCCTAGCCACCCACATTGAACCGGGTGCGCTTATGTTTGACCTGGTGGTTTTTGACGAGGCTTCACAGGTGACCGTGCCTCAAGCTATGGGCGCGATTGGGCGCGCTAAAGCCGCAGTGATTGTGGGTGACAACAAACAGATGCCTCCCACTAACTTTTTTGCTGCCAATCAAGACGATGACATGGCTGAAGATATCGAAACCATTAATGATTTAGAGTCAATTTTGGATGAAGCTATGGAAGTGCGCCTGCCAAGCCTGATGTTGACTTGGCATTACCGTTCCCAGACAGAATCTTTGATTGCTTTTTCAAACCAGCACTACTACTCCAATGAGCTGGCCACTTTGCCTGCTGCCGGGCAAATGCCGGGCACGGGTATTTTCTGGCGTCGGGTAGATGGCCACTTCATGCGTAAAGCAGACCCCCACTACCAAGCCAATAAGCTAAACACCAATGAGGTGGAAGCTAAAGCGATTATTGAGGAAATTTCGCGACGCCTAAACGATCCGCTTACTAAGGATCAAAGCCTGGGCGTGGTAACTATGAATGCCAAGCAGATGGATTTAATCACCACTTTGCTTGAAGAAAGCGATGATCCTTTAATTGCCGAGCATATGCCGGGGGAGGGGGGTGGCTCCAGATAAAACTATTTTCGTTAAGAATCTAGAAAACGTGCAGGGTGATGAGCGCGACGTAATTTTAATGAGTGTGGGTTTTTCAAAGGACCCGCTAAAGAATCGTCTGCCGCTGAATTTTGGGCCGCTTAACCGTCAAGGTGGTCAGCGACGGTTGAATGTAGCCGTAACGCGTGCGCGCAGCGCCGTGGTGGTGTTTGCTTCATTTGACCCTGAAGACATGCAGCTAACTAAAAACTCTGCCCAGGGTTTGCAAGATTTACGCGACTATTTGCTGCTGGCCAGGGATGGGGTTAAAGCAGATACCTCAATTCGCGGCGATAGGCAGGAAATTTTACTTCGTGATCTTTTGGCTGAAGCTTTGCGTGAGCGAGGCTGGCAGGTGCAAAGTGATTATGGGTTAAGCGCTTATAAGGTTGATATTGCGTTGCGTAAACCGGGCCAGGAAAACTGGCAGTTTGCCTTGATTATGGACAGCCAGCGTTGGGCTAATTTGGCTACAGTCACTGACCGTGAACTGACGCCGCTGTTTTTGGAGCAAAAGCTTGGTTGGATCCAAACTATCCGCGTCTACACTCCGCAGCTAACTGAGGGTATTGAACAATACGCTGATGCTTTAACTAGTCGCCTGGAGAAAAAGTTAAAGGGAGACTGCTTGTGGGATTAGGTTTTATGGTCGAGGCCGTCCCTGACACTGCCCTCGACGGCGCCCGGGCGTCGTAGTTGTTCTTGGCGCTGGCGAGGCTGCTGATGACGGTGCTCTCGCTCTTGATAACGACGGCGCCGCTGGCGGCCTCTAAAAAGGGAACGCGCTTATCGACGTCGGCCCCTGCGTAGTTGTTCCTTTAAAGGTAGCGGGGGCATAAAAAGACTGCTCCGGCAGGTCCTAAACGGAACATGCCGGAGCAGTCTTAAACTACCGTCAGCTAGCCAGACAGTGACTAGTAACTGTCTGGGGGCGCGTAGTTAACCAGTGGTTTACAGATCGTAGTAGAGCTGGAACTCAAGCGGGTGGGGCAGGGCACGCAGCGGCTGAATTTCGTTGTCGCGCTTGTACTTGATCCAGGTTTCGATCAGGTCGGGGGTGAATACGTCACCTTCGGTGAGGAAGTCGTAGTCAGCTTCCAGGGCGTCTAGGGCCTGGTCCAAAGAGTAGGGCAGCTTTTCAATGTCGAAGTACTCTTCGGGGCTGAGCTCGTAGAGGTCCTTGTCGATAGGTTCGCGCGGCTCAATACGGTTACGGATACCGTCAATGCCAGCCATTAGTACTGCAGCAAAGCACAGGTAGGGGTTAGCCGAAGGGTCAGGCACGCGGTACTCGATGCGCTTGGCCTTGGGGGAGGTGCCGGTGACCGGGATGCGGATGCAGGCAGAACGGTTACGGGCCGAGTAAACCAGGTTGACCGGGGCTTCAAAGCCTGGAACTAGGCGGCGGAAAGAGTTAACCGAGGGGTTGGTGAAGGCCAGTAGCGCCGGGGCGTGCTCCAAAATACCGCCAATGTACCAGCGGGCTAGGTCAGAAAGCTGGCCGTAGCCGCGCTCGTCGAAGAACAGCGGCTTGCCGTCCTTCCAAAGTGAGTGGTGGCAGTGCATACCAGAGCCGTTGTCTCCGGCTAGGGGCTTGGGCATGAAGGTGGCGGTCTTGCCAGCCTGCCAGGCGGCGTTCTTGATGACGTACTTGAACTTCATCATGTCGTCACCGGCGGCAAGCAGGGAGTTGAAACGGTAGTTGATTTCCTGCTGACCACCAGAGCCCACCTCGTGGTGAGCGCGTTCAATGTCTAGGCCAACTTCCTGACAGTAGCGCACCATTTCGTCACGTAGGTCTGCGTTTTGGTCGTTGGGGGAGACGGGGAAGTAGCCGCCTTTAAGTGCGGTCTTGTAACCCAGGTTGCCGCCTTCTTCATCGCGGCCGGTGGCCCAGTGACCTTCAGAGGAGTCAAGCTGGTAGAAGGTGTGCTCGGGGCTGACCTGGTAGCGGATGGAATCTAGCAGGTAGAACTCGGCTTCGGCACCGATGTAGCAGGTGTCAGCGATGCCGGTGGAGCGCAGGTAGGCCTCAGCTTTAGCGGCAACAGAGCGCGGGTCACGGGAGAAAGACTCGTCAGTGAAGGGGTCAACTACGCGGAAGTTAACGATTAGTGTCTTGGCGTCCCGGAAGGGGTCTAGGTAAGCGGTTGATAGGTCAGGCACTAGCTTCATGTCTGACTTTTCAATGGAGGTAAAGCCACGGATGGAAGAACCATCAAACATCACGCCGGCCTCTAGCGCATCGCCTAAAGTGTGGGCGGGGATAGTGAAGTGCTGCATCACCCCCGGCAAGTCACAGAAGCGAACGTCAATGAACTCAACGCCCTCTGATTTAATGTATTCCTCTGCCTGGCGCGCATCCGCGAACATATGTTCCTCTTAAGTAGCCTAGGGAATGGGCAGTCGCTATTTGCGACATAAACACTCTAACCGCTACAAGTGACGAAACCATAGAGACAATGTAAACAGTTTGTTTCATACAAAGTGTCTCTTAGCCTAAAAACCGCTGCTCGGGACGAAAATCCTAGCTGCTGGGTAGTCAGATTGGGGATAAAAGTAGCCGCTGACCTTGCGGCCAGCGGCTGGGTGTCTAAAGCGAGTGTAGATTTAGCGTCCGCGTAGAGCACGGCGGTTAATGCGGGCTTTACGCGGGTCCATGCCCTTGGGGATGGGCAGGCCGTTAGAACCAATGGTGCTAAGACGCTGGGAAACGCGAGTAATTTCGGCGCTGGTGAGGTATTGGGGCTTGGTGGGTAGTTTGCGCAGGCGCTTGGTTAGTTCAATCAGGCGGACCTGGCCGTCTTCAGTGCCTACCTCAAGAGCGTGTACCGGAACGTTGGGAACCACGCGGTTAACTTTGCGGGTTTCCTCATTGATGATCTTGCCAGCGCGAGAGTGAGGAGCCTCAACGATTAGCACCACACCGGGGCGGCCAACCATACGCCAAACCACGTCGCGGTTTTTCTGGTTGATGAACACCGGGTTTTCTTCCAGGGTCCATCCACGCGGCAGCTGGTCAAGCACGGCTTTGGCGGCACCGGGCATGCCTTCGATCTGGCTGTAGGAGGCGCGCCTGACGGTCCACGACAAAATCATTAGGTCGATGGAGGCGATAACCAAAAGCGCCATCAAAATCCAGTACCATACCGGCTGGCCGCTGGCCACAGAAATAGCTACGGCTAGGGCTAGGAAGGCCACTAACACACCCAGCATTGCCCAACCTACCCAGGGGGTAGGTGCGCTTTGAAATTGTGTAGGCGTCCTTCAGGTTTCGGGCGAAGGTACGGATGCGCGCCAGGCGCTTCTTCTTAGTAGCTGGGGTTTTCTCACTCACATATATAAGGATAAACGATTTGGTGCTTTAACCAATAAAAACGTCCTTTAGCTAGCTAATCCTTGGTGGGCTAGTAGTGAGCTGGCCTCTTGCATGGTGGTAACCGGCTTGGCCAGGTCACTTAGGTGCTCAGGGATAGGCCAGCCGCGTTTAAGCATGGCCCGCCCCCACAGCAGCCCGGCGCGGTAGGAAGAGCGCACCATGGGGCCGCTCATAACTGCCGCAAAGCCCATCTGCTCAGCTAACTTAGCTAGGGCCACGAATTCTTGGGGTTTAACCCACCGGTCAATGGGGTGGTGTAGGCGTGAGGGGCGCAGATACTGCGTGATGGTTAGGATGTCACAGCCGGCATCTACCAGGTCAGCTAGGGCATCTTCAATCTCGTCGGGCTGCTCACCCATACCTAAAATCAGGTTGGATTTGGTTACCAACCCAGCCTCGTGGGCGCGGGTGATTACCTCCAGTGAGCCCTCATAGGAGAAAGCGGGACGAATTTGTTTAATGATGCGAGGCACGGTTTCTAGGTTGTGGCCTAAAACTTCTGGCCGTGAGGAGAAAACCTCGTCCAAATGCTTGGGGTTTACCCGAAAATCAGGGATTAGTAGCTCCACCCCGGTGCCGGGGGATTGGGCACGGATCTGGCGGGCAGTTTCGGCGTAAAGCCAGGCCCCGCCGTCGTCCAAGTCATCGCGGGCAACCCCGGTGACGGTGGCGTAACGTAGCTGCATGTCGGCCACAGACGCCCCCACTCGAGCGGGTTCTTCACGGTCGAAAGTGCCTGGGCGGCCGGTAGCGATATCGCAAAAATCGCAGCGGCGTGTGCAAACCCCGCCACCTACCAGGAAGGTAGCTTCGCGGTCATTCCAGCATTCATAAACGTTAGGGCAGTTAGCTTCAGCGCAAACAGTGTGCAGCTTCTTTTCACGCACAAGTTTGCGTACGTCCTTGTAAGTGTCGCCTACAACCGCTTTGGTACGGATCCAGGAAGGCTTTTTTTCGATAGGAACCTGAGCGTTGCGTGCTTCTACGCGCAGCAGCCTGCGTCCTGCCGGATTTACTGGGTTGGTCACGAATCTTCCTTTACGTCCGGTCTGTGCTTAGCCGTAACAACTATTTTAGGACTTTTTTCCCTGGTGGGATCGCAGTTTATAGTGATTTTGGATCCGCTAGCGGGCTCAGGTGCTCTTCCAAGTAGGGGCGTAGTTGGTTGGCAACCTCGCTAATGGACCAATTTCCAGGCAGCTCAGCGGCCAGTGAGGTAACTCCGGCGTCACTAATGCCGCAGGGAATGATCCGCTCCAGGCTAAAAGCCTCCAGGTTGGGGTTCACGTTTAAACCAATGCCGTGCATGGTTACCCCACGTGTAACTCGCACCCCTAGGGCGCAAATTTTACGTTCTGGGGCGTTGTCCGTCAGCTGGCAGCCACACCCCTGAGCGCTGGGGTACTCGCATAGCGCCTAGCCCCAGGGAGGCTAAATACTGCATGACGGCGCCCTCTAAGGCACGCACATACTCAATAACATCTAGGTGGGCTAGCTTTATAAGGGGGTAAACCGTCAGCTGCCCAGGCCCATGCCAGGTGGTTTTGCCCCCACGATCAACGTCAATAACCTCTACGCCGCCAACCAGGTCACCGTTGGGACGCTCCCAGGTGTGAGTGCGCTTACCCACGGTGTAAACTGGTTCGTGTTCAACCCAGATTATGGTTGATTTTCGCTGCCCAGAGGCGATTTGCGTGACATAATCGTGTTGGAGCTGCCAACCTTGACGGTAGGGGATTAATCCCGTAGTCACAACCTGCTCCACATCCGTAACTTTATTACAAGCTAACCCAAGCTTTGATACCGTTTCTTAACAGCGGATAAAATTCAAGCAGTTGTTACGTTAAAGGAAACCATGTTTAAGCGACGCTCTCCTTCACAACCCGTAAAGACGGGGATCAAGGTTCCCAGGGCGGGTGCCTTGTGGGATGAGCGTGCCACTAAGGCCCTGCAAAAGCAGGGATTCACTATTGGTGGCACTTTGGGTGGCGAAAACGGGTTAGTGCCGCGCCGCTGCCTGGACCGTAACGGTCGCCATGTGGTTATCCGTATATGTAAACGTGGCGACGACGCCGAAATTAAAGCCCGCCGTCTGCTGCCGGTAAGCCACCACGGTATTGAAGATGTTATTGAAATCCGCCAGGCTGGCCCTGAAAAAGTAGCTATTGTCAGCCGCTGGGTTGAAGCCACTAACCTGGCAGTCATTTTGGCTGGTGGGCGCGCACTGGAGCCGGGGGGAGCTGGCTACACTACTGGATCAGGCAGCCACAGCCCTGGCTTATTTACATGAAAACCGACTGGTGCACGGCGATATTTCGCCCGCCAATATTTTGGTGTTGCCTGATGGCTCTGTGAAGCTTATTGATTTACTCACCGCCTACGGGCAGCTTGGTACACGCCGCTATACCCCGCCTGAGGGTGAGTACGGTGGTCACAGCGCCGCCGGTGATGTTTATTCGCTGGGTGTGGTGTTGCAGGAGGCGGCCGGTGATTATGTGCCGCCACGACTAAACGTAATTACTTCTTTGATGTGCCGCACTGATCCGGCAGAGCGTATTAGCGCCCGCACGGCGGCAGCTAGGGCCGCTGAGCTGGGGGCGCCACAGCCAATCAAACGAGGTAACGCTGATGGACTGGTGGCTAATGAGCTGCGTGATAGGGCGGTGCGCGAACCTACCCGCTATTTGCCACGCGCAATGGAAAGCAGGAAACGTTACTTTTAGCTTCATCACTTTAGCGGTGGTAGCAGCTTTAGCTGTGGGGGTTGGGGTTTGGCTACCTCATTCAGGTTGGCTGGATTCTAAACCTGTCCCGGTGGCTAGCGCCTCAGCCACACTGGATGCAGACACTGACCCTAGAGTGGCATTGCAGTCTTTAGCTACTCAACGCGACCAGGCCATTATGGAGCTTGACGATAAGAAGATGGCTGATGTTAGCGAGCCAGGTTCCACTGTGGCCAAGGATGACGCTAACCTAATGAGCCAGCTCAAAGCTAAAAACGTCAAAATTACGGGACTTAAAACAACCCTGGATGATTTTACAGCTGTGGCTGTGCCTGAGCATTTAGCTTCTAAGTATCCTGGCGCCCAGGCTTGGCGGGCACGGGTAACTCAAAGCGCCACTACGCGCACTGAAAATGGTCAGTCACGTCGGGTGGAGGCTTCAGAGCCGAAGTATCAAACTTTCGTGTTGGTTTCTTCGCCTTGGCGCCTGGTGGAGGTTTACTAGCCTGCCTGGGCCCAGGCCTCTGCCTTAAGCTGTTGTGGGGCTCGTGATTAGGGGGTGCAGCAGTGGTTTTTGCAAGGCACTGGTTTGAGGCGAGAGACGTGGCGGTCTAAAACCGCGAGCGCCATTTGACACTGTCATGGCTTTTGGCTTGGCTGGTTAGGGCTTTGTTTGTGTTAGCTTGAAGCTAGGATTTATGCCAAGGAGGCGCCATGGAGCTGACCTACCGTTACCTTACCCCCTCACGCCTGGATGCGGGCGGTCTCACTTTGGCTACTTCTGGTGGCTTTACCCCTAGCGGGCAGGTAGCTAACCCTTATTTTTTCTCTGGTTTTATGCGCCACCCTGACGTGGTTGGGGCCGGCCTGTTAGCGGTGGCACGCCTGGCACGCACCAGGTTTTACACGCCCCCCACTATAGGGCGTGGCGGTGAACCTACAGGCACACTTGACCCGGTGGTTACTAGCACAGATGAGGGCCTGCGTTTTGAATCTTTCAGTGCCTGCTGTGGGGTCTATGCGCGCCTGGACGTTGACAAGGCCGCCTTGGATGCCACCCATTTGGGGGTGGGGGTAACTAATGTGGATGTTAACCAGCCTTTACGAGCGGCCTTAGCGTCACTGCGGGTAGGGGAGCCTTTACACCTGAGCGTGGGTCAGGCGGGGTTAAAAGCCACCACTTTGGATTGCCAGGTGCGTGAAGAAAAAGTACCTTTGACACAGCGGTGGCTTAAAAGTTTTGCCCAAACCCAGATGCTTAGCTCAAACATGGCTTTAGTGCATCGGTTAGACGCCACCCAGGCGCGAGCTTTTATTCGCACCCTACCGCGCTCTAGCTCTACCGGCTGCGTGATGTGGGCGGCTAAAGCGTTACGGGGGCTGCGCCTGGGCACAACCCCCACCTCGGCTAGCGTGTGCGTGGCCGGCCCTGAGCGGCTGCGAGTGTTTGACCCTTTAATGCATCAGGTAACTTGCTTGGAAGCCTATGGGCCTAGCGTTGACGAAAACAGTGAAGCAGCGGCTTGCCTGTGGGTGGCGCACCTGCCCGGGGCACGGCTAAATGTTGGGCTTAGCCCCGCTAAAACACGTGGTTTTGCCGGGGAGGGCGCAACGCTTGCACTACTAGGATCCGCCCATGTTAAAAACGACGCCGCCTGGCTTAACACCCTGCTATCTTTCCAGGGGCGTATTGATGTGCCCGAGATAGCTAGCCAAGTGGGGCTTAGCAAACAGCGGGTAGTTGAGGCACTGGCTTTGCTGGCAGATAGCGGCCAAGTGGGTTTTGATGTAACCAACTCCAGCTACTTTCACCGCCCCTTACCGGTTAAAGACACACTAGAAGCCATGCATCCACGCCTAGCCGGGGCGCGCGCACTACTAGATAAGGGAGCTATCAGACCCCAAAACAATCTGTGCTACCAGGTAGTTTCAGACGCCAACCACTACCAGGTACAAGCTCCTCAGAACCGTCTTAATATAGGCGCCTACCAGTGCACCTGCGCCTGGTGGCTAAAACACCGGGGCGGACGGGGCCCATGCAAACATGTTTTAGCCGTATACCTAAAACTTAAGGAAAACAAATGAACCCAAAACGCCGGCCACAACAACTAGACCAATGCCAAGACTTTTGGGGCCTAAACCATTGGATCGACACCCACCCAGACCAGTTCACCCTAGAGCAAGTCTACAAACGCATGGTTGAAATCAACCAAGGCCCACCAGAAGCATCACAACTACAACTATGCGCCCAAACAGACTCCAGCTGGATAGATGGCATAGGGTTCATACACCTAGCCCAAATGCGTGGTGAGCTAAACCTAGAGTACAACCAAACCTACCAGACGGCCCTAATTGGCCTAACCCCCGCCCTGCAGATGCCACTTATGCGCGCAGATAAACACCTACGCCAAAAACTAGTGTGGCTCATGCTAGCCCAAGAAGGCAACCAAGGCCTATCCCTAGCCAAATGCGACAACTCCGCCACCCGCCCCGCAGGCACAATGGGCTGGTCACGCACACTAAAAACCTGTATCGACGAAGGCCTAATTGAACGCGACCAGCTACTAGATACGCTTTTACAAATGCTAGCCGCAGACTTTCCCGCCACCAGGGCCGGCTGGTATTCACGCACTTTACGCATGCTAGCAATGACCCCAAACGAAGCAGCTTCACGCCAAGCACCCTTATGTGCACTGCTAACAAGCCCAATCACAGCCACCACCACCCTGGCAGTAAACGAACTAGCAAAAACCTCCCACACCAACCAACTAGATACCACCCTTTTCCTACACTGCTGCCCAGGCGCACTAACAGGCACCAAAACCAACGCCGTCGGGGTACTAAAAATCCTGCTAGACAACCTCAACGCCATAAACCCAAACCAAATACAGCCCCTACTAGACCTAGCCCTAACATTCCCACACCCCCAAGTCCAGCGCCTAGCCCTAGACCTAGCCGAACAAAGCCTCAAAGCCAAACTCATCGAACCAACACAACTAACCCAACTACTAGCCCAAACCCAGCTAGACCCCCTAACACAACCCACAGCCCAAAAACTACAGGCCACACTAACCAGCCCCAGCCCTCAAGACCCAACAAACACCAACACAGCAGAACCCACCCCAAAACCCAACGCACCAACGCCGTCACCAATCACAACCCCACCCACCCAAACAACCAAACTAACCCCCATAACCAGCCACAACCTATACGGGCAAACAACCCTAATAGCCCAAGAAGAAAAACTAGGTCTCAACTTCGAACTACTACTCAACTACCTAGCCACCAACCCAATCCAGCCCACCCAACCCCTAACCAAACTAGCCACACGCCTAGCCAAAAACAAACCCAGACCAAAACAAATAATCGGACTCCTCCTACAACTAGCCCTCAACCCCCAAACCACAACCCAAAAACAACTAGCCTCAACCCTCAACAACCTAGAAACACAAATACCAACCCTAATGCGCCAAAGAATCAACGAAATCGGCGCCCTACTAAAAAACCACCAAACCTACCAACTCCTCGCCACCCCCACCCACAACGACGGAACCATAAACCCACTAACCCTAGTACAACGCACCCTACAAAACACCACCACCAACCCACTCCCAGCCGACCTAACCCAAGCCCTACTACGCCTAAACCCCAACCATCCCGACAACCCAACCGCCCAAAACCTACTAAACCAACACAGCCACAAACTACCCCCCAACCAAACCAAACAAATAACCCAAGCCCTAAACGGCACCCTAGCTAAACAAGCCCAAAAATACCTAAACACCATAACCATCACATGGGTTGGCCAACAAGACTACAACCCACGCACCGGGGCACCCAAAACCAAAAACAACACCCCCACCTACGCCTACTGGCGCCCTCAAATAAACACCCCCACCCCACCCACAAACCCACAACTAACCCCCCTAACAGACACCACCAACACCGGCACAGACATCGAACCCCACCAATACACCCACCCCACCAACCCACGCCACCTAACCATCTGCCTACTAACCAGCCAATGGTACAAACAAGACAGCCAACAACTAGCCCCAAACTGCTACCAAGCCATAACCCAACACACCAACCACCTAGACCCACTCAGCGCCCAACTACTACCCCTAGCCATGGGCGAAAACAAAACCGAACTACGCACACTCGGCACCGAAACCCTCAACAACCTCACCACACACCAACAACTCAACTACAACGACACACTCACCGCCTTCCTCACCACAGCCAAAACCATAAAACTAAACCGCTGGGCACAAGCCTTCAACGACCTAGCAAACCTCAACCCACAACTAAGCCTCAAACTACTACTAGACATACTCCCAACCCTGAACCCAAACCAACCCGGCATCAACAAACTCCTAGCCACAACCACCACCCAATACACCCACGCCCAAACCCAAGGCTGGGCACCCCCACTAAACCAAAACACCCACACCTGGCTAAACCAAATCACCGGCACAACCCAAACAGCCAAATACGCCCACACCCTAAAACAACTAGACACCAAAAACCCCACAGCGCTCGCGGTTGATTAGGACTTGGTGGTTGACCACAGCTTGGCGGTTACTGTGGCCAATGTGTCCTAACAGTCGGCTCTAGCACTGGAGCAACCGGGGACTGGGTCTAGTGCTAGAACAACCAGCTCTAGTGGTGGAGCAATAACGTGCAGACTGGATTCTAGGGGTGGTTTTATAAAAGAAGGGGGCTTGCAGCATTAGCTGCAAGCCCCCTAGAAACTGTTGGTTACAGTTTCTTGTTTTACAGTCCCAGCTCGCCGGCGAAGTCGCCCTCTTCCAGGCGCTTCTTGACGGTCATCAGGTAACGGGCAGCGTCAGCGCCGTCAACCAGGCGGTGGTCGTAGGACAGAGCCAGGTAGCACACCGAGCGGATACCGATGGTTTCGTTGCCATCAGCGTCACGCACCACGCGCGGCTGCTTGGTGATTGCCCCCAGGCCCAAAATAGCTACTTCAGGCTGGTTGATGATGGGGGTGTCAAACAGGGCGCCACCGCTACCAGTGTTGGTAATGGTGAAGGTGGAGCCGCTCAGCTCCTGCGGGTTGACCTGGTTGTCGCGGGTGCGGGCAGCGAGGTCGTTAATACGCTTAGCCAGACCCGGAATGTTCAGGTCACCAGCGTTCTTAACCACCGGAACCAGCAGACCACGCGGGGTGTCTACGGCAATACCGATGTGCTCTACCGCGTGGTAGGTAACTTCCTTGCCGTTGATAGAGGCGTTGAGCTTGGGGTGAGCCTTGAGCGCTTCGGTGGCAGCCTGCACAAAGAAAGGCAGGAAGGTCAGCTTAGTGCCGTTAGCAGCCAGGAAGGCGTTCTTGGCGCGAGCACGCAGCGAAGCGATCCGGGTTACGTCAACTTCCACCACAGTGGTCAGCTGCGCAGAGGTCTGCAGCGACTCGATCATGCGGGTGGAGATGACCTGACGCAGGCGGCTCATCTTCTCAGTCTTACCGCGCAAAGTGGTGTCCACAGCCGGCTTAGCGGCTGCCGGCTTTGCAGAGGCCGGGGCGGGCGCCGCCGGAGCCTGGGACAGCAGCCTTAGCGGCAGCTTCCTGAGCAGCCTTCTCAGCGGCGATCTGGGCGGCCTTAGCTTCCACATCTTCCTTACGGATGCGGCCACCAACCCCAGAACCGGTGACAGTGCTTAGGTCTACACCCTTTTCGCGCGCCAGCTTACGTACCAGCGGGGTTACATAAGCAGAGTTAGTGACAACGCTAGGTGCCGGCTCAGCTACTGCAGCGGGAGCGGGCTCAGTTACCACAGCAGGGGCCGGTGCCGGAGCTACCGGGGCGGGAGCAGCGGCAGGCGCAACCGGAGCTACCGGAGCAGGCGCAACCGGAGCGGGAGCCGGGGTGGGCTCTGCTGCTACAGGTGCCGCCGGGGCCGGAGTAGCGCCAGGAGCGCCAATGATGGCAATGGGGGTGCCAACATCTACGGTCTCGTCCTCAGGAACCAGCAGCTTAATAACTACACCAGAGACAGGGGAGGGCACGTCGGTGTCTACCTTGTCGGTGGCTACCGATACCAGCGGCTCGTCAGCCTCAATGGTGTCGCCAACAGCCTTGTACCAAGAAGAAACGGTGCCTTCAGTTACAGATTCACCCAGAGCCGGCATGGTTACCTCAGTGCCAGCGGTGTCGTTGCTGGGGGCCGGTGCAGCCGGAGCCGGGGTGGGCTCTGCTGCTACAGGAGCCGGGGCAGGAGCCGGCTCGGCTACGGGCGCCGGCGTAGCTTCAGCAGCGCCACCTAGGCCAGAGCCGTCACCAATAATGGCGATTACAGTGCCTACGTCAACGGTCTCATCTTCAGGAACCAGGATCTGCTCAACTACACCAGAGACAGGGGAGGGCACGTCAGTGTCTACCTTGTCGGTGGCTACCGATACCAGCGGTTCATCGGCTTCGACGTGCTCGCCTACAGCCTTGTACCAAGAAGAAACGGTGCCTTCAGTTACAGATTCGCCCAGGGCGGGCATTTCAACGGAATGTGACATGGTCTTACTATCTACCTATCTCAGCCGTGGTTGTGTAAGGGCTTGCCGGCAAGTGCCATTGCGGCCTCACCGAGAGTCTCGTTCTGAGTGGGGTGGGCATGTACCAGGGCGGCGACGTCGTCGGCGTAAGCCTCCCAAGTAACCATCAGCTGGCCTTCACCTACCTGCTCACCCATGCGGGCGCCGATGGCGTGGAAGCCCACGATGGGGCCATCCTTAAGAGCTACCAGCTTGACGAAGCCCTGGGTGCCTAGGATCTGGCTCTTAGCGTTACCGGCTACGTTGAACTCACTGGTGACGACGGCGTCCGCGCCGTACTTGTCCTTAGCCTTAGCTTCGCTTAGACCCACCGAGGCAATCTCAGGCTCGCAGAAAGTCACCTTAGGTACCAGGTTGTCATCAACCGGGCGGGTTTCTAGGCCAGCAATGGTTTCAGCGACCTGAATACCCTGGGCAAAGCCACGGTGAGCTAGCTGTACGCCGGGGACAATGTCGCCCACAGCCCACACGCCAGGGACATTAGTGCGGCAGTAGGCGTCGGTGAGCACGAAGCCACGTTCCATCTTTACGCCTACCTGCTCAAAGCCCATGTTTTCGGTGACCGGGCCACGGCCGACGGCGATCAGCAGCACCTCAGCTTCGTATACGCCCCCGTCACGGGTGAACACCTTCACGCCGGTGGCGGTGCGCTCAACGCGCTCAAACATGGTGGAAGTCTTGAAAGCAATCTTGCGCTTACGGAAGGCACGCTCAAGCTGCTTAGAGATAGCCTCATCCTCATTGGGAACCAGGTGGGGCAGGCCCTCAATAATGGTGACCTGACTGCCTAGGCTGGTCCAAGCTGAAGCGAACTCAACACCAATAACGCCACCGCCCAAAATAATGGCGCTGGACGGTACGTGGTCTAGTTCCAGAGCCTGCTCACTGGTGATAACCGGGTAGGAAATCTCCTGGCCGATAGTTTTAGAGGTAGAACCGGTAGCCAAAACCACGTTCTTACCACGGTATAGACGCCCATCAACCTCGACGGTGTCAGCAGCAACCAGGCGTCCCCAACCGGAGACATATTCAATGCCGCGTGAGGCAATTAGGCCCTGCAGGCCCTTATACATACGGTTAATGATGCCATCTTTGTAGGCCTTAACTTTAGGCATATCAATTCCCGTTAGCTGGGCGTTAATACCCAGGGCGGGAGCCTCACGTAAAGAATCTACAGTTTCAGCGGCATGTAGTACTGCCTTAGTGGGCACGCAGCCTCGGTGCAAGCAGGTGCCGCCAACCTTATCGGCTTCGATAAGGGCAACCTTGAGGCCAAGCTGGGCGCCACGTAGGGCGGCAGCGTAGCCACCTGAACCAGCGCCAAGGATAACCAAGTCGTACACGGTGTCAGTCACGAAATGCTCCTCGCATTATGGGGGTCCGTCCCAACTGGGGCGGTAGGTGCATGACCTAATTGTCTCATTGTTTAACAACGCGGTGTGCCATAATGCCCGGCCGATCGGGACTACAGTCCCGATCGGCCGGTGATAGTGGTCACGACATGTCGTTATTTATGTCGTTGTCTTAGGCTTTGGCCTCAATGAAGGCCAGCATGGTGCGTACACCCGCGCCGGTACCGCCAGGCAGGTTGTAACCCCAGGCGGCGCCGTCGTTATAAGCCGGGCCGGCCACATCCAGGTGAGCCCAAGGAGTGTCAGCCACAAATTCCTTAAGGAACAAACCAGCCTTAAGCATGCCGCCGGCGCGGTTACCCATAGTGGCGTTGGTCAGGTCAGCGAAAGGAGTGTCGTACTCGGCTGCCATGTATTCGGGCAGTGGCATGGGCCAGAAGTCCTCGCCGGCTACCTTGGCGGCTTCAACCACTTCAGTGCGGGTGCTCTCGCAGCCCATCACGCCTGAGGTGCGGTTACCTAGCGCCACAATCTGGGCCCCGGTTAGGGTAGCAATGTCGAGCACGGCGTCAGGGTTTTCAGTTACAGCCTTTGCTAGTGCATCGGCCATAACCAGGCGGCCTTCGGCGTCGGTGTTGGTGACCTCAACCGTCTTGCCGTTGAACATGGTGATTACGTCGCTAGGGCGAGTGGCGTCGTTAGCGGGCAGGTTTTCCGCAATAGCCAACCAGCCAGTTACGTGCACATCCACACCCAAGCTGGCGGCAGCAATTACGGTACCCAGCACTGCAGCGGCGCCAGCCATATCCGACTTCATCTCAGGCATGGAGGAAGCAGGCTTAATGGACAGACCACCCGAGTCGAAGGTGATGCCCTTACCAATCAGAGCCACGTGGGACTTAGCGGACTTGGGGTGGTAGTCCAGACGCACTAGACGCGGGGGTGAATAGATCCCTTACCAACCCCGATAATGCCGCCAAAGCCTTCCTTAACCAGCTGCTTTTCTTCCCATACCTGGTAGTCAACCGGCAGCTGCTTAACTGCCTGCTTGGCGAAGTTAGCAAAATCAGCGGGAACCAGCTTGTTGGGCGGGTCGTTTACCAGGTCGCGGGCAATGTTTACGCCGCTAACTACCTTCTGAGCGCGCTCAATTTCTTCAGGGCAGGCGCCTAGAACGTAAATCTTGGCTACCGGCTCAGGTGAAGCGGGGATGCGTCGAGCCCATACATAAGCTCCCAGCAGGGCGCCTTCAGCTACCGCCACGCTGTCCTGAGCGGTGGGGGTGGGGAAAGCAATAGCAGCGCTGTCGGTGCCAGATAGCTCACGGGTAGCGCGGCCAGCTGCGCGGCGCAAAGTTTCCTGGCTTAGCTGCTGCTTACCAACCCCAACTAGCAAAATGTTCTTGGCGCTCAGCCCAGAAACAACCCCTGCGGGCAGGCGCAACATCTGATCTAGCGAGGCCTTGAAGCCTAATTCTTGAGCGGTTTCAGCCAGCTTTTGAGCAGCTGACTGGCCTAGCCCTTCCAAACCCTTGTGCTCGGGCAGGTGTAGTACGACGCCGTCGGCGCCGGCACTAGCCAACAAGATCAAGTTATTTACCTCGACCGTGGTAAGTGCCTCTTTGGAAGCAATTAGTTCACTCATGCCCCTCATGTTACCCGTCCCTCTAGGTCTTATGGGCCGTGTGGGCTGCACAGTTGCGTTAGAATTCCTGGTGGTTACAAATGGGAAAGGTGTAAACGTGGCTGATACTCAAGAGCGCACCCCAAGTGCCTCACCAGCGCGAACGGTTAAGGATGACCGTCGTACTGCTTATGGCTGGGGCAGGTTAATGGTGGTGCTCTATGCAGTGCTTGCGTTAGTTATCTTGATTCCGGTCTTTCAACACCACCGACTACCAACTAGGCACCTATATGGATTGGCTAGCGGTAGTGGTTTACGCGGTGATTGCTGTGGCCGTGGCGCACAATGGGCGGCGCATGCGCATCCTAGGTGGGGTGGCTTTAGCTATAGCTACCATCCAGTGCCTGGTTGGTTTTGCTTTCGATGAGGCCACTTATGGTGCTGCCTGGGCTGGTGGCGGGGCAGCTTTAAGCTATGTGCCGCTGGTGTCTTGCCTGCTAGGCGCAGTGTGGATGTGGGCTTCGAACCCGCGCCGCATTGTGCAAAATGCTGAGCGCATTACCGACATTAAACGCGAGCTGGCAGAAAAAACCGCTAGCTAAGCACAGGCCAGCTAACCGTCAGACTAGCTAAGGCCCAGATGCGTACTGAGCCTGGGTTTAAGCCCTAAATAGGGCTGTTAAAGCTCTAGACAGTGACTAGCATTAGGCGGCAACTAGCAGCTAACAAGTAGGGGCGGCTCCCAAAAGGAGCCGCCCCTAAGCATTTGTGCCGCTAAGGCTACTTAAGGTTCAAGATCGCGGGGGAGTAGAGCTTCTCCTCGCGGTGGATACCCCAAACCTGGCAGTAGAAGCTGAGCTCAGCTTCCAAAGCCTTAGTGATGTTTTGCGCCAGACGGAAACCGTGCTCTTCTCCACGGAAAATCTCTAGGGCCACCGGCAGTCCCTGAGCGTCAACAGCATCAAACATAGATTCAGCCTGGTTAACCGGCACAATCGGGTCAGAGCTACCCTGCAGCAATAGCAGCGGTGCGTTAATCTCATCAACATGGTTGATGGGGGAACGCTGAGCCACTACCGGATCATCTAGATCCTTATAGCCAATCAAGGTTTGCACGTAGTGAGCCTCAAACTTAGGCATCTTGCTTTGGGCTAACAGCTTCAAGTCAGCGATGGCGTAGCGGGTGCATACCGCAGAGAACACATCAGAGTGAACTGCGGCGTTAAGAGCGGTGAAACCACCAGCGCTAGCGCCGCGTACTGCGATGCGCGCGGGGTCTACCAGACCACGCTCCACCAGGTACTTGGCGCCGCTGATTACATCAGCAACGTCCACCTCACCCCAGCGGCCGTAAATAGCCTTGCGGTAAGTGGTGGAAAAACCACTAGAACCACGGTAGTTCACGTCCAGGTAGGCAAAACCACGGCTGGTCCAGTACTGCACCCCAAGGTTGTAGGTGGGGTCTGCGGCACTGGTGGGCCCGCCGTGAACATTAACGATCAACGGGGGTAGCTCCGAGGCGCCTTCCTCGCTTTCAACGACATTATCGGGGTGGTAGAAGAAACCGTGCGCTACCTGGTCATCGCTGGTGGGCCAAGTTAGGGGAGTAGCAAAGGCGATGGAGTGCAGGTCAGGCTCGCTAGCTCCTGAAGAGCGCAGCACGGTTACCTTGCCATCGACCACTTCAATAATGGAGGGGCCATTGGTTTCGGTAGCTGCCAAAGCCACTACGCGCCCGCCGTCACTGGCCACGTTACCGACAGGCTGCCAGCCGGTGTGCCACTCTTCAAGCTCACCATTAGACAGCTTGACGGTGCCCAGGTGCCACACCGCGTTGCTGGCCCAAGAGGCGATCAGGTGTTCGCCGTCGAGAACATCGTAAGAGTGCAGGCCCAGTTCCCAAGCCGGACGCGAGAAGGTGGCCTCCATCGGGTGCAGGGCACGTACTCGCAGGTGCTCACCCCAGTCGTCGCCGTGCACGCCCAAAGGCGGGAAGCCTTCCGTGCGGTAAAGGTTGCGGTAGCCAGACTTGTTAGAAATGAAGCACAGATCCACGTTGTCAGCCCAACGCGGCTCAGAAACAGACACGCCTTCCTCGTCGGCTAGCGTGCGCTGGATACCAATGGTGCCATCCTCATTGAGGTTACCTACGTGCAAAGTGGAGTAAGCCCAAGGCATGTAGGGACTGTTCCAGGTGATCCAGGCTAGGTGTTCGCCGTCGGGGCTGGGGGTGGGGGCGGCCACAAAGTCTGCGTCCGCAAAGATCGTCTTAACCTTGGAGTCGTCGCGGGCTGCAGAGCCATCGAGCGGAATAGCTACCAGGGTGTTTACAGTCTCAGCTCCACGGTGGTCTTCACGTACCGCATAGACCAGCCCACGGGCGGCGTCGATCTCTAGGTCACCGTGGCGGATGTCGCCGTAACCGGTTAGCGGCACTAGGCCGGCAATACGACGCTTTAAGTCAAAACGGTATACACGCCCATCATGGCCGTCACAAACCACAATCACGCCATTGTTAACGGCGTAAGCCTTACCGCCGTACTCATGCACACGTGAACGCACGTCCACCAGTGAACCTGAAGGCGTGGGAGGGAGGATTTCACCAATAGAACCGTCACTGCCACGGCGCAGCAGTACTTGGCGCCCGCCCCGGTTAGAGCGGAGTTCAACCCAATAGGTGTCCGCGCCATCAATGCGCAGCTGCGACAGGTGTACGGTACGCGAAGTGATTAGCTCCGGCGTTACCGCCGATGGCCAGGTACCGTAAGGTGCTTGTTGAGTCATGGATGCTTCCAATCAACGCTCGAAACCGTTTGCGTAGCTAAAGAGTAACCGGTTTTTAGTCTCCATACATGTTTCGATAACAAATTATCGCTATGTGAGGCACTTGCAAAGCGCCCCCTTAAGGCCATGGCGCCGATTAATCTGCTTGGTTTCTATCTGGTCACGGCTAGCATTAGGCTCTAGCTGGTTTGAAGCTTGAGGGATTAGCGTGGAAAATTAGCAGAGGCTATCGCGTGGTCCCCGCCGCCTGGAACCACCAAGACGGTCAAACGTAAGACGGTCAAGAAAGGGTCGAGACAATTGGGCAAACTTCTGGAGTCGATCAGTAATCCCGATGATCTCAAGGCTCTAGGGGCGCAGCAATTACCTGAGCTAGCCGAGGAAATTCGCCAGTACCTGATCCAATCGGTAGCCCGAACCGGTGGCCACCTAGGCCCCAATTTGGGGGTAGTGGAGCTGACCATTGGGTTGCACCGGGTCTTTGATTCTCCGCGCGACACCATAATTTTTGATACTGGGCATCAGTCATATGTGCACAAGCTGCTTACTGGCCGGCATGATTTTTCCGCGCTGCGGGAGCGTGGGGGGCTCTCGGGATACCCCTCACGCACTGAGTCTGCTCATGACGTCGTCGAAAACTCTCACGCTTCTACCGCCCTTTCTTGGGCCGACGGCGTAGCGCGCGCTAAGGCTTTAAAGGGGGACACTCGCTCGCACGTGGTAGCTGTGATTGGTGACGGGGCCATGACCGGCGGCATGGCTTGGGAAGCCATGAACAACATTGCGGTTTCTCCCGATAAGCACCTGGTGATCGTGGTTAACGACAACGGTCGCTCCTATGCTCCTACCATTGGCGGGCTAGCCCATCACCTAGATGCGCTACGCACTTCGGCTGAATATGAGCGTACTTTGGGGCGTATAAAGTCGGTACTGCTTAGCCAGGGGGCGGCAGGTCGTAAGGCTTTTGGGGCGTTGCATGGACTTAAGCGGGGACTTAAGGATTTGGTAGTTCCCGAGGTTATCTTTGAGGATCTGGGCATTAAATACACTGGTCCCGGTTGATGGCCATGATTTGCAGGCCCTAGAGGCGGCGCTGCAGCTGGCCCGTGACTATGAAGATCCGGTGATTGTTCACGTTAAAACTGAAAAGGGGCGCGGCTATAGCCCGGCTGAGGAGGATGTGGCCGATCGCTTCCACGCGGTTGGCAAGATTCACCCCGAAACTGGCTTGCCGGTAGTGCCTTCGCGTTTTGGCTGGACCAAGGTTTTTGCTGAAGAAATCTTGGCTATCGCCCGCGAAAATGACTCGGTGGTGGGTATTACTGCCGCCATGCAGGCCCCGGTGGGTCTAAACCTGCTGTCGGAGGCCTATCCGCAGCGGGTTATTGATGTGGGTATTGCTGAGCAGCATGCACTGACTATGGCGGCCGGTATGGCTTTTGCGGGCATGCACCCGGTGGTGGCTTTGTACGCGACTTTCTTAAACCGTGCCTATGACCAGCTTTTGATGGATGTGGCGATGCACCGCGCACCGGTGACGGTGGTGCTTGATCGAGCTGGTATTACTGGCGCTGATGGGGCTAGCCACAATGGCATGTGGGATATCGCCATGGCTGCCATGATTCCCGGTATGCGTTTGGCAGCCCCGCGTGACGAAGCCACTTTGCGTAGTCAGTTGCGTCAGGCTGTGGCTATCGACGACGGCCCTAGCCTGGTGCGTTACCGTAAGGGCTCTATGCCTGCGCCAATTGAGGCCCTTGAAAGCCTAGAGGGAATGGACTGGCTCTACCGCAGTCACAAGCAGGGGGCTGGTAAGCGTGTGCTACTAGTGGCGGCTGGAGCTATGGCTGAGCCGATGCTAGCGGCAGCAGCGCAGCTAGAGGCTTTGGGCTACGCCCCTGATGTGATTGATCCGTGCTGGCTGCTGCCGATTAATCCCGGCTCTAGTTGCAGCTAACGCGCGACTATGACCTGGTGGTTAGCGCTGAAGACGGACTGGTTGATGGCGGTTTTGGCTCCACGTTGCGCGATCAAATGGAGACGGTTCAGCTGTACACCCCGCTGGCACGTATTGGCATTGCTAAAAAGTTCCTCGAAACCGCTACCCGCGCGCAGCTAATGGCTGATATGGGCATGGATAGCGAGGGGATTGTGGCTCGGGTACAGGATTTTTTCGAGCAGTGAAAGCCTAGCTAAAGCTCACCCTCTTGTGTGGGACTATAGTCCTTGCGTGACCTAGGGAACCCTACTTAAAACGCTGCAATTATGCGCCTGGTCTGATAGGACTAACGTTTGCTTGTGAGGGACCTAACGCCGGTTTTAGGGCTTAACTTAGGCAGAAGTTAAGCAGAAAGACTTAGAGTTAAGGAGACGGCGCGAAGGAGTCGCTGTCTCGCCCACAGGACGATGAACCACCAATGTCGGGCGGCTAATGCCGACCGAACAGGAGGATTTGGATGACTACAGAGGCAGTGGCAAACGCCACGCAGGTGCCTGAAGCTTGGCAGGGTTTCAACCTTGGCAATTGGAATGAAGAGATCGACGTTCGTGACTTCATTCAGCGCAACTACACCCCTTACCTAGGCGGTGAGGAGTTCCTAGCTGGCCCCACTGAGAAGACCACGCACCTGTGGGACACCCTGGAGAAGGACTACCTGTCTGAGGAGCGCAAAGTACGCATCCTCGATGTAGATACTCACACCCCCACTGATATCGACGCTTTTAAGCCCGGTTACATCAGCGATGAGGACGATGTGGTAGTTGGTCTACAGACTGACAGCCCCCTCAAGCGTGCAATGATGCCCAATGGCGGCTGGCGTATGGTTGAGACCGCTATTCACGAAGCAGGCAAGGAATACGACCCTGCTGTGAAGGAGATCTTCACCAAGTACCGCAAGACCCACAACGATGCCGTTTTCGACATCTACACCCCCAACATTCGTGCGGCTCGTTCCAGCCACATCATCACCGGTCTGCCTGACGCCTATGGTCGTGGCCGTATTATCGGTGACTACCGCCGCGTGGCTCTGTACGGTGTTGACTACCTGATTGCGCAGAAGCTTAAGGACAAGGACTCCGTCGTCGGCCAGCCCTTCTCTGAGCACTGGGCTCGTTTCCGCGAGGAGCACGCTGAGCAGATCAAGGCTCTTAAGAAGCTCAAGAACATGGCCGCTTCCTACGGCTATGACATCTCCGGTCCGGCTAAGGACGCCCACGAGGCTGTGCAGTGGACCTACTTTGCTTACCTGGCATCTGTTAAGAGCCAGGACGGCGCGGCCATGTCCATTGGTCGTCTGTCTGCCTTCCTAGATGTCTACTTCGAGCGTGACCTAAAGGCCGGTAAGATCACCGAGTCTCGCGCCCAGGAGCTGATCGACAACCTGGTCATGAAGCTGCGTATTGTTCGCTTCCTGCGCACCATCGCTTACGACCAGATCTTCTCCGGCGACCCCTACTGGGCCACCTGGTCTGACGCTGGTTTCGGCGACGACGGTCGTACCCTGGTCACCAAGACCTCCTTCCGTCTGCTGCAGACCCTGCGCAACCTGGGCCCGGCTCCCGAGCCGAACATCACCATCTTCTGGGATGAGAACCTGCCCGAGGGTTACAAGGACTTCTGCGCCGCCATCTCCATCGAGACCTCCTCGATTCAGTACGAGTCTGACCCCCAGATTCGTGAGCACTGGGGCGACGACGCGGCTATCGCCTGCTGCGTATCCCCGATGCGTGTAGGTAAGCAGATGCAGTTCTTCGGCGCCCGTGTTAACGCCGCCAAGGCCCTGCTTTACGCCATCAACGGCGGCCGTGACGAAATGAGCGGTAAGCTCATCGTTCCCGACCACCAGGGTGTTGAGGGCGACGGTCCGCTGGACTTCAACGACATCTGGGAAAAGTACGAGCAGATGCTGGACTGGGTTGTGGGCACCTACGTTGAGGCCCTCAACATCATCCACTACTGCCACGACCGCTACGCTTACGAGGCTATCGAGATGGCTCTGCACGACAAGGAAATCGTGCGCACCATGGGTTGCGGTATCGCTGGCCTGTCCATTGTGGCCGACTCCCTGTCCGCCATTAAGTACGCCAAGGTTTACCCCATCCGCGACGAGTCTGGCCTGGTGGTTGACTACCGCACCGAGGGTGACTTCCCGATCTACGGTAACGACGACGACCGTGCCGATGACATTGCGGCCACCGTGGTTCACACCGTAATGAGCAAGATCCGCGCTATCCCGCTCTACCGCGACGCGATCCCGACCCAGTCCGTACTAACCATTACCTCCAACGTGGTTTACGGTAAGGCCACCGGTTCCTTCCCGTCCGGTCACCGCAAGGGCACCCCGTTCTCTCCTGGTGCTAACCCGGAGAACGGTATGGACACCCACGGTATGGTCGCCTCCATGCTCAGCGTCGGTAAGTTGGACTACAACGATGCTCTAGACGGCATCTCGCTGACCAACACCATCACCCCGCAGGGTCTGGGCCGTACCAAGGACGAGCAGGTAGCCAACCTGGTCGGTATCCTCGACGCCGGCTTCCTGGCCGACGAGTCCTGCGTGGAAGACGCAACCCAGGGTTTCTAACCCGCGCAGCTTACATCCATAAACCTAAGGCCCGCCGCTTAACCCAGATGGCGGCGGGCCGCCGGAAATCCCGGCAATCTCTAAAAGGAGAAAGAAAATGGCCACCACTTACGAAGAGCGCCTAGCTTCCATGAAGGCTAACCGCGAGGCTCAGCAGGGCGTCAAGGGTCTGTACCACGCCAACATCAACGTGCTAGACCGCTCCACCCTCGAGGACGCCATCGAGAACCCCGAGAAGTACCCGAACCTGACCGTTCGCGTTTCTGGCTACGCCGTTAACTTCGTCAAGCTAACCCGCGAGCAGCAGCTGGACGTTCTGGCTCGTACCTTCCACCAGAGCGCCTGAGGAAAGTTGTCTGTTACAGGCAATGACTTCAGAAACAACTTCTACGCAGGCGGGGCCGCGTGACCAGGACTTCCTGGCGCCAGGTGCCCGCCTGCGCGGCGCTGGTACCGGTGGGCTAGTAGAGCTCACCGATATCGAGCGTTCGCAACGTCTAGCGAAAATGCGTGACGGTTCCCTAGGTTCTATCCACTCTTGGGAACTGGTAACTGCAGTGGATGGTCCGGGCACACGCATGACCGTGTTCCTGGCCGGTTGCCCACTGCGCTGCCTGTACTGTCACAACCCTGACACCTTCCTGATGAAGGATGGTGAGCCGATCGAGGCTGATGAACTGCTGCGTCGTATGCGCCGCTATCGGGGCCTGTTTAGGGCCACCAAGGGCGGCATCACCCTGTCCGGGGGAGAGGTACTAATGCAGCCGGCCTTCGCTAAGCGTCTAGTTAAGGGCGCCAAAGCGATGGGCATTCACACTTGCTTGGATACTTCCGGCTATCTGGGTGCACACGCAGACGATGAGATGCTCGATGATGTGGATCTAGTGCTGCTTGATGTAAAAAGCGGCGATCCGCAAACCTACAAGCATGTAACTGGACGCGAACTAGCCCCCACCATTGAGTTTGGTAACCGTCTAGCTGCTAAAGGTATTGAGGTTTGGATCCGTTTTGTGCTGGTTCCCGGTCTGACCGATGACCCAGACAATATGCGGGCAGTGGCCGAAATCGTAAAGCCCTGGAAGAACGTGACTCGTTTTGAAGTGTTGCCTTTCCACCAGATGGGCACCGATAAGTGGGATGCTTTGGGCTTGGAATACAAGCTACGCGATGTAAAGCCGCCTAGCCCTGAGCACACTGACGAGGTACGCCAGCTTTTCAGAAACTACGGTTTTAACGTTTTTTAGAGCCAGCCTCACGCTTATATGCCCGGTCAGCTTGCAGCTGCGCTTGTGTAAGGCCTAATCCTTCTAAGCGCAGCTGCAAAGCTTGGGCCAACTGGTGAATTTGCCATGCCCTAGCACCGTTATCAGCTAGGTATTCGGCCACATCCATGCCTGGGTGCCAGTACCAGGCTAATTTTCGTTGCAAACCAGGGTAAAGCAGGTTTTCCTGGATTAAAGTTAACTGTGCAGCGTAGCTGTGCACAGTTTCGCGTACTGCTTGTAGTACTTCAAAATGTAGCGGGTAGCGTCGTGACCATACCCGCAGTTCTGGTACTTTACCTGCAGGAGCTAAATCTATGGGTTTAGGTAGCTGTGATTCTGGCAGCTTCATAGCGCTATCAACTGCCTTCCACCATTGCTCCATATATGCGCGAGCATCGCGCGATGACATCTCTCGAATAGCCCGTAGCTGTTTACGTGAATTTGGCATACGTTTAGCCACGGCTACGATCGCGTAATGCGGCAGTACCTTCACTGGTGGTAGATCTTGCGCTTTAGCTATTTCTTCGCGGGTAAGCCATAGGTTACGCAAAATTGCTCGTCCGCGTGCGGTGGTTACCTTACCGGCTCCATGCATGTGACGCCAGGGATCTACACGTTCAGGGCGTGGGGGAGCGGTGCGTTCAAATTCAAATTCGGCTAGCGCCCACTGTAGTTTTCCGGCTAGTTCTAGCTCAGTTAGTAGAGCTGAACGTAGGTCAATTAGTAGCTCCACATCTAGAGCAGCGTAGTTAAGCCAGGAAGTAGGCAGCGGCCGCACTGACCAGTCAGCAGCAGAGTGCTCTTTGGCTAAATGCCAGCCTAAAGTGTCTTCAATCAGGTGTCCTAGCCCGCGCTTTTCGCGTCCTAAAATACGGGCAGCCAGCTCAGTGTCAAAAAGTGCATCTGGGCGCATACCAAGCTTGGCTAGGCAGGGCATATCCTGATCTGCCGCATGTAAAATCCACTCCACTCCAGTTAGAGCATCATTGATGCAGCTAAAATCGCGGCCTGTACCTACTGGGTCAATCAGTAAGGTGCCCACGCCGTCGCGACGTAGCTGCACCAGATAAGCATCCTGGCCGTAACGGTAACCTGAAGCGCGTTCAGTATCTACCGCCACGGGACCGGTACCGGCGCGTAAACGCTTAGCAGCTAAACGAAGTTTCTGGGGAGTGTCAGTCAGATCTGGTAAACCGTTTGCTGGAACTGTAATTTTCCGCGAGGGTTCACCAGTGCTCATACAACCACTTCCACATCTTTAAACGGACGTATCCCAGCCATTTGGGACACCAAGTGCAGCCAAGCCACCATATGCGGGGCCAGATCCTCACTGGTGGGGGACCAGGAACAGCGCAACTCTACGTGTGCCTTGGCACGGGTTAATTCTATGCCACCAAAGCTCTCTGAAAGTGTGCGAGTTACAGTTCCAGACACATTTGAGTAGCCGGCGCCGGCCCGATCTAATTCTTCAGGCAAGCGTGCCCAGGTGATTTGACCCAAGTAAGGATCAGTGCTGGCCTCTTCATCTATCTGTGCACGCACCCCGGCTACCAGGCGGAAAGGTGAACCCCACAGGGAGATTTGTTCCTGATCGTAGAGGATTACGAAGGATCCGGTCCCTACTGACTCCCCATCAGCCATGAGTAGTGTGCGTGAGTCTATGGCTGCAGAGTATTGACTCACCCCGCGAGGCGCCTCAACTTCCTCCACAGTCACGCTAGGAGGCACCTGCGCTAGACGCAAGGATTCTAGCGCCTTAATAAACTCGTTCGGTTCTTGGCCATCCCGGCTGGGGGCTGTCTCCAGATCGGCAGGTGGGGGAGCTATATGCAGACTCACCCTGCCAATGTAACGGCGGGCTAGCGCAAAATACGCTAGCCACGCCGCATTTAAAGCACCATATCTAGGGCTTCAGTTCATCAGCAGACACAGCGAGTGAGACTCAACCTCAACTTTGGCTTTAGGCTTGAGCTTTCGTGGCAAGCCCTTAGTGGGTTGGGTGTCAATTACCACCTTCCAGGCTTTACTGCTGCCGGTAGGCTCGGTGGGAATAGTGAACTCAATGTCTTCCTCAGAGGCGTTAACCAGCAGCAGGAATGATTTATCAACGATCTTTTCGCCGTGCAGGTTCGGCTCAGAGATAGCGTGACCGTTTACATAAACCATCAGTGAACGCGCATACCAGGCAGTCCAGTCCTCATCACGCATATGCTCGCCCGAGGGACGCAGCCAGCCGATTTCCTGCAGCTTGCTCTCACCTCCGTGGGCGGCGTCGCCATAGAAGAAGCGACGACGGCGCAACACCGGGTGGTCTTTGCGTAGCTTGATTACCTTACGGGTAAAGTGCAGCAGATCTTGCTGGGTGGCATTTAGATTCCAGTTAACCCAGGAAAGCTCATTGTCTTGGCAGTAAACATTGTTATTGCCTGCCTGAGTGCGTCCCATTTCATCACCGTGGCAGATCATGGGCACACCCTGGCTAAAGAACATGGTGGTGAGGAAGTTCTTAATCTGGCGGCTGCGCAGAGATAAAACTTCCGGATCTTCACTGGGCCCTTCTTCACCGCAGTTCCAAGAGCGGTTGTTGGATTCGCCGTCGGCATTACCTTCACCGTTAGCTTCATTGTGCTTGTTGTTGTAGGACACCAAGTCATTCAAGGTAAAGCCGTCGTGGGCGGTGATGAAGTTGATTGAGGCCATCGGTGCACGTCCCGAGTGCTGATATAGGTCAGCGGAGCCGGAAATGCGGGCAGCAAACTCACCCAAGGTAGAGGGCTCACCGCGCCAGAAGTCGCGCATGGTGTCACGGTACTTACCGTTCCATTCGCTCCACAGGGCGGGGAATTCACCTACGTTGTAACCGCCGTCGCCCACATCCCAGGGCTCAGCAATTAGCTTGACGCCGCTAAGCACCGGGTCTTGGGCAATAAGCTCAAAGAAGGTGGAGAGCTTATCTACCTCATGGAATTGGCGAGCCAAAGTGGAAGCCAGGTCAAAGCGGAAACCATCCACATGCATTTCGGTAACCCAGTAGCGCAGCGAGTCCATAATCAGCTGCAAAACTGCGTGTGAACGCATCAGTAGGGAGTTACCTGTACCGGTGGTGTCAAAGTAGTGGGCCTGATCGCCGTCGACAAGACGGTAGTAGGAGGCGTTATCGATACCCCTGAAGGAAAGGGTAGGACCCATGTGGTTACCTTCAGCGGTGTGGTTGTAAACCACATCCAAAATTACTTCAATGCCAGCCTCATGCAGGTTTTTAACCATGGTCTTGAACTCGTTGACCTGATGGCCGTTTTGCCCATAGGTGGCGTAACCATTGTGAGGGGCAAAGAAACCAATGGTGTTGTAACCCCAGTAGTTACTCAGGCCCTTGTCCTGCAAACTGGTGTCATTGACGAACTGGTGCACCGGCATTAGCTCAATTGCGGTTACGCCCAGATCGGTCAGGTGCTTAATGGCTGCCGGGTGAGCCAGACCCAGGTAGGTACCCTGTAATTCCTTAGGAATATCCGGGTGCAGCTTGGTGAAGCCTTTTACGTGAGCTTCATAAATGATGGTTTCGTTGTAGGGGGTGAGCCGGCGGGCGATCGCGGCCCCAGTCAAAGAAGGGGCTAACTACCACTGAGCGCATAGTGGAATCGGCTGAGTCTTCCTCGTTGCGCTGGGTGGGGTCAGCAAAGTCGTAGGAAAACAAGCTGGGGTCATTTTTCACCGTGCCACTAATGGCTTTGGCATAAGGGTCCAGCAGTAGCTTGCTGGGATCGCAGCGGTGCCCATTGGCAGGATCGTAGGGGCCGTAGACGCGGTAACCATACTGATGACCAGGGGCGATACCCGGCAGGTAACAGTGCCAGACGTCGTTATCTACCTCGGTTAATTCAATACGGTTCTCATTGCCTTCGCGGTCAAATAGGCACAGCTCAACCTTGGTGGCAACGGCAGAATAGAGGGCAAAATTCGTGCCTGAACCATCAAAGGTTGCACCTAATGGGGCACGGCTTCCAGGCCAAATTTGTGTGGGGGCATTAAGCATGAACCAATTCTATTGGTAATGTTACAAACCTTGGTGTGATGCATGTAACTATGTTTCGATTTGCGTCAGCGCGCGTAGGGCGGGTAAGTTTCTACCTGCACCCCGAAAGGGGAGTTACTGCGGATGTGGCTCAGTTGGTAGAGCATCACCTTGCCAAGGTGAGGGTCGCGGGTTCGAGTCCCGTCATCCGCTCGGGCGATTGGCGCAGCGGGAGCGCGCTTCCCTGACACGGAAGAGGTCACTGGTTCGATCCCAGTATCGCCCACGCGTTTCCCAGCTTTAAAGCTGGGTTTTTTTATATCATTTTGTATTGTCATGGCAGATCCATCCACTTATAAACCAGCTCCTGGCCAAATTCCTACTTCTGCGGGCGTCTATCGTTTTCTCGATGAGCAGGGCAGGGTCATCTATGTTGGCAAGGCTAAAAATCTACGCCAGCGCTTGAGTAACTACTTCCAGGATCTAAGCGCGCTACATCCACGCACCCAAAAAATGGTGACCACCGCAGTGGCAGTTAAATGGACTGTGGTGCAAACCGAGGTGGAATCCTTGGCCCTGGAATATTCCTGGATTAAGGAATTTAACCCGCGCTTCAACGTCATGTATAAGGACGACAAGTCCTACCCCTACCTGGCTGTGACCATGGGGGGATACCATTCCGCGCGTTCAGGTTATGCGTGGGGCGCGCAAACCTAAAGTGCGTTACTTTGGGCCATTTGTGCAGGCCTGGTCTATTCGCGACACAGTTGATCAGCTGCTGCGGGTATTTCCGGTACGTACCTGCTCCCAAGGGGTGCTAAAACGCGCCCAAGCCTCAGGCCGGCCCTGCTTGCTGGGCTATATAGATAAGTGTTCAGCTCCCTGTGTAGGGCGTATTTCAGTAGAAGATCACTACGCTCTAGCGGAAGATTTTTGCTCTTTCATGTCTGGGCGCACTGGACCTTACGTGCGGGAGCTTGAAAAACAGATGCAGGCCGCAGCTCAAAAGCTGGACTATGAGCGAGCTGCGCGTTTGCGTGACGATATTGCTGCCTTGAAAAAGGTAATTGAAGCTAACGCCGTGGTACTTCCAGACGCCACCAATGCCGACGTTTTCGCCCTTGTACGCGACGAGCTAGAGGCCGCCGTACAGGTATTTCACGTGCGTGGCGGACGTATTCGCGGTCAGCGCGGCTGGGTAGTGGAATTGGTTGAGCCCTTGGACGACGCCGCCCTACTGGAAAACCTAATCGAGCAGGTTTATGGGGACGCCACCCCTGGACGCGGTAACACGCAGGCCCCTACCAGCGTGGACGACGTCGCCCACAGCGACACCTCAGCTGTACCGCGAGAAATCCTGGTGCCCACCCTGCCCCAAAACCTAGACGCTTTACGCGACTGGCTTAGTTCGCTACGTGGCGCCAATGTAGAAATTAGGGTGCCGCACCGGGGCGACAAACGCGCCTTACTGGGCACAGTGCTAAAAAACGCTGAAGACGCCATGCGCCTACATAAAGCCAAGCGCGTAGGTGACCTAACCCAGCGCTCAGCGGCGCTAGAAGAACTCGCCCAAGTTTTAGAACTAGAAACCGCCCCGCTGCGCATTGAATGCTATGACGTCTCCCATACCCAGGGCACCCACCAGGTGGCCTCAATGGTGGTTTTTGAAGACGGCGCCCCCCGCAAGAGCGAATACCGCAAATTCATTATTCGCGGTGAAGACGGCAACGGCGCAAGTGATGACACTGCCGCCATGCGTGAAGTGCTAACCCGTCGAGTACGCCGCTACCTGGCTGCCTCTGGGCACCCGGAAATGAGCGGGGAAGACGAGGATGGTGTCACCATTACCTCCGGCCCTATTGACCCGCAAACGGGCAAACCTAAACGCTTTGCCTACGCCCCTTCACTGATTGTGGTTGACGGTGGTCTGCCTCAAGTCAATGCCGCCCAGGCCGTAATTGAGGAGATGGGCGCTGACATCCCCGTAATTGGCTTAGCTAAGCGCCTGGAGGAAGTGTGGGTGCCCGGCCACCAATTCCCAGTGATCTTCCCGCGCACTTCAGCGGCCCTATACCTGCTGCAATATTTGCGCGACGAATCCCACCGCGCCGCCATCACCCACCACCGCAAACGCCGGGCGCAAGCTATGACCCGTTCAGTACTAGATGAGGTACCCGGTTTAGGCCCAGCCAAGCAGAGCGCATTACTACGTCAATTTGGTTCAGTAGCGGCCATGCGTGAGCTTAGCGTCGAGCAGTTAACCCAGGCTAAAGGGGTAGGACCTGCATTAGCGCAGGCCATCAAGGATCACCTGGATGCACATCCGGCGGGTGGGGCTAAAAAGAATAGCCATAAATAACCGCAGGCTGTTAACACGCACCCAAACATGCGATTATGAGTTCATGACCCACAGCGAAAGCGCATCACTTAACACTGTCCCTCACGGTATTCCTGTACTAGATGCGCAGGCCGCACCAGTTGAGCCTGCTCAGCGTCCTGAATTATTAATTGTCACCGGCATGTCTGGGGCCGGGCGTTCACGTGCCGCCATGGCTTTGGAAGATCTTGACTGGTATGTGGTTGATAACCTGCCACCCCAGATGCTGCCGGCCCTGGCAGGCATGATGACTGCTGACGGCGGGGGAGTGCACCGCCTGGCTGTGGTGGTGGACGTGCGTAGCCGTGACTTTTTCAGCCAGTTCTTTGACTATCTAAAGCGTCTGCGTGACACGGACGTAAACTACCGGGTTATTTTCCTAGACGCCTCAGATGCTGCCCTGGTGCGTCGTTTTGAGTCTTCACGCCGCCCGCACCCGTTGCAGGGGCGGGGGTCAATTTTGGAAGGTATTAACCGCGAGCGCGCGCTGCTAGGCGATCTACGTACCCGCGCTGATGACGTGATTGATACTACAAATTGCTCTGTGCATGATCTGTCACGCCAGATTCGTGACCTGGTGGCTACCGAGTCTGATTTGGCATTAAAGATCAACGTGATGAGCTTTGGCTTTAAATATGGCATTCCGCTGGATGCAGATTACGTATGCGATGTGCGTTTTATTCCTAACCCTTACTGGGTGGGGGAGCTGCGTCATTTAACCGGTCGCGATGCGCCGGTGGCTGAATATGTCTTCGCTCAGCCTGGTGCAGCTCAATTTGTTGACCAATACGCCAACCTGCTGGTTCCGGTTCTGCCACACTATTTAGATGAACTTAAACCGAACGTCACGATTGCGATGGGATGCACCGGCGGTAAGCACCGCTCGGTGGCTAGCGCAGAGCGCGTGGCTGCGCATTTGCAGGCAGCCGGTTTCTGCGTGCGTACCTATCACCGTGACTTGGGACGGGAGTGATGAGTGTGGCCTTAAGTAATAACTTTGTGAAAACTGATGAACCGGGTGGTGCTCACCGCAACCGGGTAGTGGCCCTGGGTGGTGGCCATGGTTTGTCTGCCACCTTAAAGGCTTTGCGTAGCATCGATATTGACCCCACCGCAGTGGTTACGGTTGCCGATGACGGCGGCTCTTCTGGGCGTTTGCGCCGCGAGTTTGACTGTCTGCCACCGGGGGATTTGCGTATGGCTTTAGCTGCGCTTTGTGATGACTCCACCGACTGGGGCACCACTTGGCGTGACGTTTTACAGCACCGTTTTAAAGGCCAGGGGGAGTTGGATAATCACGCCCTGGGAAACCTGCTGATTTTGGCGCTATGGCAGTTGCTTGAAGATGATTTGGCGGGTCTTGACTGGGTAGGCAGACTACTCAATATTCATGGGCGAGTGGTGCCTATGAGTTCTTCACCGCTGGTTATTGAGGCTGATTCTTGGCAGGGTGATAACTGTGAGCATTTAAGTGGCCAGGCTGCCGTGGCTAAGGCTACTGGTTGTGTAAAACATTTAGCGGTGGTGCCTGCAGATGCTGACGCTCACCCTGAGGCTGTGCGCGCTATTGACGCAGCTGATTGGGTGCTACTGGGGCCGGGCTCTTGGTATACCTCAGTGCTACCGCATTTACTGCTGCCAGCCATGCACCGAGCTTTGGTCTCTACTAAGGCTAAAAAGGCTGTGATCATGAATTTGGGGACCGCTAAAGCTGAGACTGTAGGTATGGGGGCGGCAGATTTGCTGGAGGCTTTAGAGGCTTACGCCCCTGATCTACGTATTGATGCGGTTATTTGCGATCCGCGTCAGTGTGGCGATCGCGCCCGCCTAGTGGCCTGCACGGAGCGTATGGGTGGCACTTTGATGGAGTTTGAAGTATCTAGGGACGCTTATGGCTGGGTGCATGACCCGCTCTTGCTAGGATCTGCTTTGAAACAGACCTTTGAGTCCCTGGGAGCTTAGTAAATGTCTTTGACTTTAGACGTTAAAAACGAGCTAGCTTGCGTCGTCCCTGCCAGTGTTAAGGAGGCGCAGGCAGAGGTGGCGTCTATATTGCGCTTTGCCGGTGGCTTGCAGCGTCTAAGGTCTGGCTACTTGGTGTATGCCGAATTAGATCATCAAGCTAGTGCCCAACGGCTGCGTAAACTTATTGCCCGCTATTACAAGGTAGAAACTGAGCTGATCAGGCTTAATCAGACCACTCCCGAGCGTGGGGAGCGCTATATGGTGCGCACCTTGGATAGCGGCAATAAACTGGCTGTAACTGGTCCTAGTAATCTATTTGCGCGGCAAAGCGGGCTGTTAAATTCCAAAGATGAACCGGTGTTGGGTCTACCTAAGCCGGTGATTTGGGGTGGTCGCACTGTAGTTGGTGCAGCTTGGCGGGGAGCTTTTCTAGCGCGCGGCTCATTAACTGCCCCGGAGCGTTCCTATGCCATGGAGGTGACCTGCCCTTCTGAGCAGGCGGCGGTGGCTTTGGTGGGGGTAGCTAAATCTATCGATTTAACTGCCACGCATCGTGAAGCTAGGCGCAGTTACCGGGTGGTGATCCGCGATGGGGAAGCTATTTCTAAAATGCTCACCCGTATGGGAGCTAAAAAGACGGTGGCCTTGTGGGATGAGCAGCGTTCGCGGCGTGAGTCGCGTGGTACTGCTAACCGCCTAGCTAATTTCGACGACGCCAACTTGCGTCGCAGCGCCCGGGCGGCAGTAACTAATAGTGCCAAGGTGGAGCGCGCCTTTGAAATTTTGGGTGATGACATCCCTGAAAACTTGCGCCAAGCCGGTTTATTGCGTTTGGAGCATAAGCATGCGTCTTTAGAGGAGCTGGGTCAGTTGGCGACGCCGCCGCTGACTAAGGATGCTATTGCGGGGCGGATTCGGCGCTTGCTGGCTAGCGCCGATAAGGTCGCTCACGAGCGTGGCATTGCTGACACTAGCTCAGTGCTGACTGGAGAGATGCTCGAAGACTGACGCCCATCGTGTTTATGCTAACAACGATGTGATAAGAGCCGTTTAATGGGACTTAAGTCCTATTAAACGGCTTATCTGCTTTGAGTATGTATACGATCCTTTACGCTCTGTGAAATCCGTAAGGGGCAAATTGCCAAACTGGATAGGCAAGCGGGCTTTTGTGAGGATAGACTGGCTGCGTCCGGTAAGGAACCGCACCTCGCGGAATCTGACTCCGGGGCACGTAAAGTGCATTTGACCAAGAAGAACTGTGCGCTATGTGCGCACTAGGAGGACACAAAGTGACCACCCGCGTTGGTATTAACGGCTTCGGCCGCATCGGCCGTAACTTCTTCCGCGCCGCCCTAAAGCAGGGAGCAGACTTTGAGGTTGTCGCCGTCAACGACCTGACCGACACCAAGACCCTAGCCCACCTGCTAAAGTACGACTCCATCCTGGGTCGCTTCGATGGCGAAGTTTCCTTCACCGAGGACTCCCTCATCGTCAACGGCAAGGAAATCAAGGTTCTAGCTCAGCGTAACCCCGCTGACCTGCCCTGGGGCGAGCTAGGCGTTGAGGTAGTTGTTGAGTCCACCGGTTTCTTCACCGATGGTGAGAAGGCCAAGGCTCACATCGAGGCTGGCGCCAAGAAGGTCGTCATCTCCGCTCCCGCGAAGAACGTTGACGGCACCTTCGTCATGGGTGTTAACGACGGCGACTACACCAACGACCTAAACATCGTTTCTAACGCCTCTTGCACCACCAACTGCCTAGCTCCTCTAGCCAAGGTTCTACACGAGAACTTCGGTATCGAGCGCGGCATCATGACCACCATCCACTCCTACACCGGTGACCAGCGCATCCTGGACGCTCCTCACAAGGACCTGCGTCGCGCCCGCGCCGCTGCCCTGAACATGATCCCCACCAAGACTGGTGCTGCTCAGGCTGTGGCCCTGGTTCTGCCCGAGCTCAAGGGTCGCTTCGACGGTCTAGCCGTCCGCGTCCCCACCCCGACCGGCTCCCTGACCGACCTGACCTTCGTGGCTGAGAAGGAAGTTTCCGTCGAGGCCATTAAGGCTGCCGTCAAGGCCGCTGCTGAGGGTGAGCTCAAGGGTGTCCTAGAGTACACCGAGGACCCGATCGTCTCCCACGACATCGTTGGTAACCCCCACACCTCCATCTTCGACGCCACCGAGACCAAGGTTATCGGCAACCTGGTTAAGGTTCTGTCCTGGTACGACAACGAGTGGGGCTACTCCAACGCTCTGGTTCGCCTGACCGCCCTGGTCGGCTCCAAGCTCGCCTGAGTTAAGTCGAACTAACGGGAGTATCACTCTCTAAAAAGCTGAGCCCGCGCACATTAGTACGCGGGCTCAGCTGCACCGGACCTGCTTAAAGTAGGCAACCGGATAACTCCGCTATTAGCGGATACAAAGCTGTATTAAAGGAGAAAACGATTATGAAGACCATCGAGAGCCTCGGTGATCTAAGCGGCAAGAGCGTACTAGTTCGCTCCGACTTCAACGTGCCGCTAGACGCAGACAAGAACATTACCGATGACGGTCGTATTCGTGCGGCCCTGCCTACCCTGAAGCTGCTGCTTGACGCTGGCGCCAAGGTAATCGTGGTGGCTCACCTGGGTCGCCCTAAGGGCAAGGTTAACCCCGACTACTCGCTAGCCCCTGTAGCTAAGCGTCTAGAGGAGCTGGCTGGCGTTAAGGTAACCCTGGCTGGCGACACTGTAGGCGAAGGCGCTAAGGCTGCTGTGGCCGAAGCTAAGCCCGGCGAGATCGTGCTGCTGGAGAACGTACGTTTCAACGCTGCTGAGACCTCCAAGGACGACGCTGAGCGCGAAGCTTTCGCTAAGGAACTGGCCGCTTTGGCTGACGTGTTCGTCTCTGACGGTTTCGGTGTTGTGCACCGCAAGCAGGCTTCGGTTTACGACGTTGCCAAGCTGCTGCCGGCTGCTACCGGTCTGCTAGTTGCCAAGGAAATCGAGTCCCTGGGCAAGGCCGTCAACAACCCCGAGCGTCCCTACGTAGTGGTTCTGGGTGGCTCCAAGGTTTCCGACAAGCTTGGTGTTATCGCCAACCTGCTGTCCAAGGCTGACAAGCTGATCGTCGGTGGCGGTATGGCCTACACCTTCCTGGCTGCCAAGGGCTACGAGGTTGGTACCTCACTGCTGGAGAAGGACCAGATTGACACCGTCAAGGGCTACATCGAGACCGCTGAAAAGAACGGCGTCGAGCTGCTGCTGCCCATTGACACCGTAGTGGCCCCCTACTTCGGTGCTGACGCCCCGGCCACCGTGGTTCCCTTCCACCGAGATCCCGGCCGACCAGATGGGTCTAGACATCGGCCCCAAGACCCGCGAGCTGTTCGCTGACGCCATCAAGTCTGCCAAGACCGTGGTGTGGAACGGCCCCATGGGTGTATTCGAATTCCCCGCTTTTGCCGAAGGCACCAAGGCTGTAGCCAAGGCTATGAGCGAGTCTGACGCATTCAGCGTCATCGGTGGTGGAGACTCTGCCAGCGCCGTACGTAACCTGGGCTTCGACGAGTCCACGTTCTCTCACATTTCCACCGGTGGTGGCGCCTCCCTCGAGCTGCTCGAGGGCAAGGTTCTGCCTGGTATCGCTGTTTTGGAAGGCTGAAAATATGACCAACCGTACCCCCCTTATGGCCGGTAACTGGAAGATGAACCTCGACCACCTCGAGGCCAACCACCTAATCCAGGGCCTAGCTATCGAGCTGAAGGAAAACGACCACGACTACGCCAAGTGCGAGGTAGTTGTTTTCCCGCCTTTCACCGACATCCGTTCCGTGCAGACCGTCGTCGAGGCTGACGAGCTGGGCATCAAGTACGGTGCTCAGGACGTGTCCACCCACGACAACGGCGCCTACACCGGTGAAATCTCCACCGACATGCTAACCAAGCTAGGCTGCACCTACGTGCTAATGGGCCACTCCGAGCGTCGTGAATACCACGGCGAGTCCGACGAGTACGTTGGCGCCAAGGCCCGCAAGGTCCTCGACGCTGGCATGACCCCGCTGCTGTGCTGCGGTGAGGCTCTAGAGGTCCGCAAGGCCGGCACCCACGTAGAGTTCGTGGTTGGCCAGATCCGCGCCGCCCTCAAGGGCTGGAGCGGTGAGGACGTCGCCAAGATCGTCATCGCTTACGAGCCTATCTGGGCCATCGGTACCGGCGAGACCGCTACCAGCGAAGACGCTCAGGAAGTTTGCGGCGCCATCCGCGCTGCCCTGCGCGAGGACTACGGCGACGAGGTTGCCGACGTCGTACGCGTGCTCTACGGCGGCTCCGCCAAGCCCGGCAACATCAAGGAGCTTATGGCTCAGCCTGACATCGACGGCGCCCTGGTTGGTGGCGCTTCCCTGAAGGCTGACTCCTTCGGCGAGATGGCCAACTTCTACGCCTGATAACGCTCAGTCGTGAAGCGGGGGTCAACCTCAAGGTTGGCCCCCGTTTAGCGCTGCAACTATCTAGTGCTTAAAGCTAGTAATTCGTTAAAAACTTCTTGGCACAGGTAGTATTTCAAATAGTGCAGCTATAGCTGCAAACCCGACTACTAATAAGGAGGCGCGTAAGGTGGCTATCTTGGCAATCGTGCTTAAGGTTTTGCTATTCCTGTCTAGCTTCTTCCTGATTTTGACGATCCTACTGCACAAAGGGCAGGGCGGCGGTCTATCCGACATGTTCGGTGGCGGTCTGTCTAGCTCGGTAGGTTCTTCCGGTGTGGCAGAGCGTAACCTCAACCGCATTACCATCGGTGTGGGCATCATTTGGGTTGCCACCATCGTGGGTCTAGGTCTAATCGCTCGCTTTGCCTGATCGTGATCAGCTGGCGAAAGCCTTAGAAACATACCTTTCGCACCTGCGGGTAGAACGCGGCTTAAGTCAAAATACCGCTGGAGCTTACCGGCGTGACTTAAGCCGTTACGTTAATTTTCTCCGCAGTCGCGCAGTCACTGACCCTAGTGCTATCACCAGCACTGACGTCAGTGACTTTCTTCTTGCTATCCGCTCCGGGGCCGACGGCGCCTCGCCTTTAGCTCCCTTCCTCAGCCTCACGTTGCATTACGGCTGTGCGTGGCTGGCATAAGTTCATTGCTGAAGAAGGCATAACCGTAGACAACCCCAGCGGCCCAAGTAAAACCGCCAGCTATCGCTAAGCGACTACCTAAAGCCCTGTCCATCTCCCAGGTGGAGGCTTTAATAGAGGCCGCCAATATTGATGACTCTCCTTTAGGCCTACGTGATCGGGCCCTGATTGAGTTGCTTTACGCCACCGGCGCGCGTATTTCTGAAGTGGTTTCACTAAGTATCGATGATTTTGACCGTGACAACGGTGTAGTGCGCCTATTTGGTAAAGGCTCAAAAGAACGCCTAGTGCCGGTAGGGCGCTACGCCCTGGCTGCCTTGGATGCTTACCTGGTGCAATCACGCCCTATCCTTGGTCTCAAAAGGCACGGGTTCACCGGCTATTTTCCTAAATACTTTAGGTAGGCCCATTAAGTCGCCAAAGTGCTTGGGCCGTGCTGCAAGGTGCAGCTAAACGTGCAAACTTAAGCGAGCATATTTCGCCGCACACTTTGCGCCACTCATTTGCCACCCATCTACTAAACGGTGGGGCAGATGTGCGTGTAGTACAGGAAATGCTAGGTCATGCCTCGGTAACTACTACGCAGATATACACCAAGGTCACCATCGATCATTTGCGCGAGGTATATGCCACCAGCCATCCCGCGAGCACGCGGCTAAAAATCCTCAAATAAGTTTGCTCTTAGCTATCCGGCGCGGCTGGCCTGGTTTTAAAGCCAGCTTGCACTAGGCTTGAGCCGTGAACGATTCCCAACAACCCGGCAACGACACCCACGAACTACCGGTCGTGGATTTTCCGGTTCCCATGCCGTTGGATGCTCACGGCCCAGCTCGAGTTATCTCGGTATGTAACCAGAAAGGTGGGGTAGGTAAAACTACTACCACCATTAACTTGGCAGCTGCACTGGCAGAATATGGCCGTAAAGTGTTGATCGTTGACTTTGATCCGCAAGGCGCGGCCTCAGCTGGTTTGGGCATCAACTCTAAATGTCTTGGACACCACTATCTATGACCTACTAGTGGCTAACCGTCCAGATGTGCGTCCAGCCATTCACCACACTGCGGTGGAGGGGCTAGATATTGTTCCTGCCAACATTGACCTATCTGCCGCTGAGGTGCAGCTGGTTAATGAGGTGGCCCGTGAGCAGGCTTTGCATCGAGTGTTGCGTCCAATCATGGATGACTATGACGTTATCTTTGTAGACTGCCAGCCTTCACTAGGTTTGCTCACCATTAATGCCCTAACTGCTTCACACGGGGTGTTGATTCCCCTAGAAACTGAGTTCTTTGCGCTACGTGGTGTGGCATTGCTAGTTGAGACTGTTGACCGTATTCGCGATCGTCTAAACCCGCGACTACAAATTGACGGTATTTGGCCACCATGGTTGACCCACGCACTTTGCATTCCCGTGAAGTACTTGAGCGGCTAGAAGAAGCTTTCCAAGAGCGGCTTTACAATACTCAGATTCGCCGTACGGTTAAGTTCCCTGACGCGTCTGTGGCTAGCGAACCGATCACCGTATATGCGCCCACCCACCCGGGGGCTGAGGCTTACCGGCGTCTTGCCCGTGAAGTGATCTCACGCGGTAACGTAGCCTAGAAGTGGCTGAGGCTAGATAGCGTTTAAGCCTCAGCAATGAGAAGATTAAAGGGTGAGTGACGGTTTCCTTGATTTTTCAGGTCAAGAATTTTATGACGACGACGACCTGGAGGAAATAGAAGTTGATGACAGTGGTTTAGAGCTGTCTACTGGCCATGCTGATGCGGATAAATCAGGCGGTGACCTCCATGATCCACATCAGGAACAAGGCGAGCGTCTACAAAAAGTCTTAGCCCATGCTGGTGTGGGCTCTAGGCGCATGAGCGAAAAGCTGATTGCTGCTGGTCGAGTAAGCGTAGACGGTGTCAAGGTTAGGGATATGGGCTTGCGGGTTGATCCCCAGACCCAGGAAATCCGTGTTGATGGCCAGCGTATTTTGGCTGATCCAGACGTGATTACGGTGATGCTTAATAAGCCTACCGGGGTGGTAACCACCATGGAAGATCCACAGGGGCGCCCGACTGTGGCCGCCTTTGGACGCCGCTATGTAGAAGAGCACAAGCTTGGCTCAATCCGTTTAGTGCATGTAGGTCGGTTGGATACTGATACTGAGGGCTTATTGCTACTGAGTAATGATGGTCAGCTTTCGCATCGTTTGATGCACCCTTCATATGAGACCTCAAAAACCTATATCGCCATTGTTAAAGGCAAATTTGAGCGCGGCACTGCGCGAAAGTTGCAACGCGGCATTGAACTAGATGATGGCCCTATTAATGCTGACAAGGTAACCATTAAAGAAGCCACTAAGGCTGGCTCGATTGTGGAGGTTACACTCCACAGTGGCAGGAACCGGATTGTGCGTCGCATGCTAGCAGCAGTGGGCCATCCGGTGCAGCGCCTGGCGCGTACCCGCATTGCTAATTTACATTTAGGTTCGCTTGCCCCTGGCCAAATGCGTGCCTTAAGCAGTGAAGAAATCATGGAGCTACAGCGAGAGCTAGAACTGTGACTAAGCTGCAAGGGGAGCAAAACCCTACAAATGATGTCTTTTAAAATGGGGAGGGCAACCCCCCTAAACCGCTAGACGCTGTCAAGAATGCGTCAAGTCGGCCACTTGCTGGTGGGCTAGACACTGTCAATGATCTAGCTGGTACATCTACGAACTTGATTGCCACGCCCGCGCCCCTAGTTAATTCGCCAGTACTCATTATTGGTGCAGGTTTGCTAGGAGCCAGTATTGGTCTAGCCCTAACCCGCACTGGTGTGCAGGTATGGCTAGAAGACTCTTCACCCACCGGCCTAGAACTAGCTTGTGACTTAGGTGCAGGCCAGCCGCTATCTGCCCAGCCTGCGCCGGCGCCAGCCCTAGTAGTAGTGGCCACGCCCCCGGATGTGGCCGGCGACGTCGTCGTACACGCCCTACGCAACTACCCCGGCGCCGTCGTAACTGACGTAGCCAGCGTAAAAGAACCCATTGCCAAGTGCGTACTAGAGCGAGTCCCTAACCTAGCCCAGCGCTACGTGGGCTCCCACCCCATGGCGGGCCGCGAGCGCTCTGGGGCGGCTAGTGCCCGCGCTGACCTGTTCGACGCGCGCCCCTGGGTACTAGTTGCAACTCCTGCCACCAGCCCAAATGCCCTAAGCGCAGTACGGCAACTAGCCATTGACCTGGGCGCGCTACCCACTCAACTAGGTGCAGCCGAACATGACCGGGCGGTGGCGCTAATATCACACACCCCGCAACTAGTAGCCTCAGCGTTGGCTGCACGTCTAGAACAAGCCCCTGAAATGGCCTTAAACCTAGCCGGTCAGGGACTGCGTGATACCACCCGTATTGCCGCCTCCGATCCGCGCCTGTGGGCAGCCATCCTAAATGCCAACCGCTCCTCGGTAGCCCAAGTGCTACGTGAACTGCGGGTGGATATAGACGCCCTGATCGAGGCGCTGGAACAGGGACGCGGCTCGGTGGGCACAGTTGTAGACGTAATGCAACGCGGCAACCTGGGCCGTGACCGCATTCCGGGTAAACACGGCGGAGCCCCCAGTCGATACGCCGAAGTGATGGTGCTGATCCCAGACGCTCCCGGGCAGCTAGCGCGGCTATTTAACGATGTGGGCGCGGCCCAAGTAAATATTGAAGACCTGGTGATTGAACACTCGGCAGGTCAGCGTCAAGGCCTGGCCACATTACTGGTGGCGCCGGCGGCGGCGGTGGGGCTGCGGCAAGCTTTAGAGCAGCAGGGATGGAAGATAGTGGCTAATTAAACCCTGCGCCGCTAGCGCTAAACGTGGTATCTGGCTTGTTTACATGGCAAGCTGACACTAGAAGCTTAAAATTAGGAGTAAAAGATGGGGATTGTTGTAGCTATCGACGGGCCTAGCGGCTCGGGTAAATCATCTGTATCCCTGGCGGTAGCCCGCCAGCTGCAACTGGCCTACCTGGACACCGGGGCCATGTATCGCGCAGCAGCCTGGTGGTGCGAGCATTTAGGGATCGATCTAGAAGACCAAGAAGGCGTTAGCGACGCCGTCATTTCTATGCCCCTACACATGGACACCGACCCTGACCATCCCTGGCCTAAGCGTGGATGGCACCGATATTGCCCAGGCCATTCGCGAGCCGCATATCTCTGCGGTAGTTTCCAAGATTGCTGCAAACCTGGATGTGCGCGCTGAACTAGGCCGTCGCCAGCGTGAATTGATTGAGCATGGTGCAGCCAACGGCGGCATTGTGGCAGAAGGACGCGACATCACCACCGTGATTGCCCCAGACGCCCAAGTGCGCCTACTAATCACCGCCTCTGAGGAAGCTCGCCTAGAGCGCCGCGCCGCCCAGCTAGAGGCCGCCGGTAAGAGCGTGGATGCAGCTGCTCTGCGTGACCAGGTGCTACGCCGCGACCGTGATGACGCTAAAGTCTCTCAATTCCTTGAGGCTCCCGAAGGCGTAACCCTAGTAGACACCTCCAACTTGGACTTTAACCAAAGTGTTGAGAAGGTCAGTGAGCTAGTGCGCGCAGCCATTGAGGAAGACCAGGCGCTGGGGGAGAGCGAGCGCCTACGCACCGACGCCATGCGCGCCACTTTGAGCGAATATGACCTCGATGCTGAAGATTTAGCACTACTAGATGGCCCCGCCCGTAACGGCGCTGAAGAAAAAATTGAGGCTGGTTTACCCGTGCTGGCCGTGGTTGGCCGCCCCAACGTAGGTAAATCCACGCTGGTCAACCGTGTACTAGGGCGACGTGAGGCAGTAGTTCAAGACCGCCCCGGAGTGACCCGAGACCGCGTTTCCTACCCGGCCCACTGGGCTGGACGCGACTTCACCATTGTTGACACTGGCGGTTGGGAAGTTGATGTGGCCGGGCTGGACGCTTCGGTAGCTTCTCAGGCCGAGGTAGCAATCGAAATGGCTGACGCAGTGCTGCTGGTAGTGGACGCTACCGTGGGGATTACCGAAACTGACGCTCAGGTAGTTAAATTGTTGCGCCGCTCCGGTAAGCCCGTGGTGCTGGCCGCTAACAAGGTGGATTCTTCTGTGCAGGAAGCCGACGCCTATGCGCTGTGGAATCTTGGCCTGGGGGAGCCCTACCCGGTATCTGCGCTACACGGGCGCGGTAGTGGCGATGTGCTAGATGCCTGCATGAAGATTTTGCCTCTAGTCAGCGCAGTTGCTGGCCCAGCCCCTGAGGGTAACTTGCATCGAGTGGCACTGGTGGGCCGTCCCAATGTGGGTAAGTCTTCTTTGCTTAACTCCATTGCGGGCTCGCAGCGCGTAGTGGTTAATGAACTCGCGGGCACCACCCGTGACCCGGTCGATGAAATCATTGAGCTTGACGGGCGCAAGTGGGTGTTTGTTGACACTGCAGGTATCCGCCGGCGTGTTAAGCAGTCTCGCGGCGCTGATTTCTATGCGGTTTTGCGTACTCAGGCTGCCATTGAAAAAGCCGAAGTGGCTGTGGTGCTACTGGATGGCTCTGATGTAGTCAGCGAGCAGGATGTGCGTGTAATCCAGCAGGTAGTTGATGCTGGTCGCGCTCTGGTGTTGGTTAACAACAAGTGGGACCTGGTAGATGAGGATCGTCAGGCCCAACTTAAATGGGAGATTGAAAAAGATCTGGCCCACGTTTCCTGGGCGCCGCACATTAACCTGGCAGCTAAGACTGGTTGGCACACTAACCGTTTGGTGCGTGCTCTCGATGCCGCCCTTGAGGGTTGGTACACCCGTATTCCGACGGCGCGACTAAACGCCTTCCTAGGGGAGTTGCAGGCTGCTAACCCGCACCCGCTGCGTGGAGGTAAGCAGCCACGCATCTTGTTTGGGGCGCAGGTGCAGGTGGCGCCGCCGCGCGTAGTGCTGTTTACTACCGGTTTCTTGGACCCAGGCTATCGCCGCTTTATTGAGCGCCGTTTGCGTGAAGAATTTGGCTTTACTGGTTCTCCGATTCAGATCGGTGTGCGCGTGCGTGAGAAGCGTAAGCGTAAGTAATCAATAAAAGTGACGTAGCTCATTGGGTTTCGATTTCCCTTTGAGCGGTTGCTTGCGGTAGTCTCTTATCCGTTGCGAGCGAAGAGAAAATCGTAAGCACGCGGGCTGTGGCGCAGTTTGGTAGCGCACTTGACTGGGGGTCAAGGGGTCGTGGGTTCAAATCCCGCCAGCCCGACCAATGAATCCCGTAGCTTTAAGGCTGCGGGATTTTTTAGTTTCAGTTAATGCTGACTGACTTCAGCTCACAAATATTAGCTACCTATTGATATCTACTGTCGACGACCTTAGTAATACCGATGGTGCAAGGTGGGGGAGAGGCTGTAGTAATAATGTGGCAATAGGGGGTGTGCTGGGCCTGACAGGAAAAGCCTATATAGAGGTTAGATGTAGGTTGGCGGGAGTGCAGTAGTCCCTATGAAGAGGGCTGGCGGCAATTTTTCTCAGTTTCTCAGGTGATACAAGACACATTAGTGCAGGTTTTTTGATTTGCCTGCGAGATCCGGATTGCAGATCTAAAATATTTGACATTACTAAACACAGTGTATAGCACTCCAACAGTATGGAGTGTTATGTACCATGCTTTGTAATACTTCCCCAACACTCCCTTAAAGCTTCATCAGTGTAGATAAACCATGGGGGAACACAATGGGGGCCTCAACAAATAAACGGTATCTGCAGGCAGCACTGGCTTTAACCCTGCTGGCCTGTTCAGGCATAGCCGGATGCAGTGACAGCCAAGAGCAAAAGCGGTTCAAATGCTGGTAGCAGCAAGGCCGCCGTCACAGCCGGTGCGCGTGCCAAGACACCAAGCGCCACAGCCAAGGCTAGTGGCAAAGCCAAAGGCACCGGCGCACCTACCACAACCGGCACGCCCTCAGCGACTGCTAGCCCGACTATAACTATGACCCCAGAGCTAGTGGAGGCTAAAAAGCGGGCCCTGGCCACACCTCCACCACCCAAACCAGAACTGATCACGGTTAACAGCGACGACGGGGCTATCGCCACAGCCAAATACTGGGTGCAACTGCACTACTACATCTACACCACCGGCAAAACTAATGAGTACAAAGAGCTATGCCCCGGAAGCAACCAAGGGTGTGCAGGAGCAATTACAAATGCTCACAACAACCATGCTGGTGGAGGTTGGGCAGACCCTATAGAGGTGCGCTTCACAGATGCATTTCGTAGAAGCGAATTACCAGATTCTGTAGTCATCCAGGTTAACTACGAGCGCAGCGCCTTCTGCAATACCACGGGGACGGGAAGATACAAAACTATGCCCAAGAACAGCGCTGGGCCGCAGTGGAACTCAACTATAAAAATGGACAATGGATAGTAGTCAGGCAAAAAGATGAAGAATCCAACTAGATATTTAATTTCTAGCGTAATAGCAGTCTATCTGACGTTCGGATTATATGCTCCCGTTGGTATTGCAGATACAACTGTCATAGATGATAATGACAGCTGGTCTCTTCATGCCAGAAAAAATACCACTCGCCCTGGTGGTTTTTCGTCTGTGGCTGAGCCGGCCGGGCCGGTAGATCCTGAAGCAGCTAAACGAGCAGCTGAAAAGTACCGCTTCCATTGCGTCACAATGCCGAAATTAGTTGCCTTCTTTGATAAAACCGAGGTAATCACCCCTGAAGAATGCAAAGCCCAGGCCAACACTGGTGCGCCCCTGGCTGCCGGCCCCACCACGGTCAGTAACGAACAAGTCGCCAGGCTCATCCCACACGGCTCCGGTATCAACCGCTACCCCAGCGGGGAAATCTTCGTTATTTTCAAGCAACCCATGATGGTGTGGACCAGCCCAGATAAACAAACCTTCAACATAACTTTGCTGGGAACAGCGATCGAGGTTGAGGCTACACCTGTGTCTTTTAACTGGGACTGGGGCGACGGACAGTCCTTTGAGACTACTGATCCTGGCACGCCATACCCTAACTACAGTGTCAGCCACCCCTATGAGGTTACTGGTGATGGGTATGTGATTAGGTTGCGTACTTCCTGGTCGGCCCGGTGGCGTATAGCCGGCCAGGCCCAGTGGCATCAAGTC